>Ga0228710_1002943_pt1 | contig 27069 bp, 13 predicted proteins | sample MedpolnodulmetaG_FD_177995 | JGI IMG/M metagenome (GOLD analysis project Ga0228710, IMG submission 177995) | Root nodule microbial communities from Medicago polymorpha collected in Santa Monica, California, United States - pink nodules | ecosystem: Host-associated > Plants > Roots > Nodule... | reverse complement strand
TATCAAAAAAAACCTTGATAATTGTGGTTAGATTCTTTGATTTTTTTGTTAAATTAAAAAAATTTAAAATTTCAATAATTGCTTATGTAATGTCATATCCAAACACTTCAATTTATGTAAGTACTTTCTAGTGTACATATCCAAACATAAATAGCTTATCAAGTATAAGAGATGTAAGCTCTAATGTTATAAGCCCTAATGCTATAAGCATCTATATAAGCTGTTTATCCAAACGGGGCCTAAATATCTAGCACCGCTAATTTTAATTTATTTTAATTCTTAAAATATTATTTTTTGAAGAAACTAAGATGAAATTATATATAAACAATCAATTTTACTTTCCCGCATAGAAATGTTAGAGAGAAACAAAGAGAAAAATAATGTTACACTATAAGATGGTAAAAATCACCAACACGAAAACAAAGAAAGCAATCACAAACATAAAAGATAATTTAGCCATCACATATAATAATTAAAAACAGTTAATGTGTTTTGCTTTCTACCAACCATAAGATTATATCTTAATTTTGTAGAACAAGCGGTGGATAAAATAATTTTTTTCAATTTTTAAAATATTGATACTTTGGACATAGCAATATTTTGTTTTTATTGCTTAGACAATTGTAGTGAATTTCAAGAAGTCGTCAAACACTAAGGAAGGACATGTCTTTCTGCAGAGATTGAAATTTGAAGCTGTAGTTGACAATAATTTTAAAGGTCTAATTTTTTTCCTTTCTAACTACAGCCAAACACTGATTGATTAGGTACTTCATATGTAATTACATTTTGTTTCAAAATACAATAATTGATTTTTAGTTAAGAGTTTCAATTATGAACTAAAAAATAAATATAAATAAAATCTAGATATTTAACATATAATTTCAATAATACAGTAAATGATATGCAATTATTTATAGGAGGGATTTTGTTTTTGGTGATATGTTCTTTGTTCATTAGAGAAACTAAAAACAAAATATATAAAATGAGACATGTGATGTCAATCTTTATTCTATTATTATGTTATTTCCAAAACCTTCAATCATTATTATTATTATTATTATTATTATTATTATTATTATTATTATTATTATTATTATTATTATTATTATTATTATTATTATTATTATTATTATTATTATTTTGGTCAGGAATCATTATTTATATTACCAGAGTCTAATATATATTTTTTCATATATCATATTCACCGAAGGAAAAAAAAAACCACATATATCATATTTAATATCAATATGACACACTTATCAAGTAGAAGCAGTAAAAAAATCTACCTACATAAACTAAAACTTTTGATCAAGTCAAGTCAACCACATGCTTGACTTGTGTATAGTTGCATGGATTGCCCATAGAAACTCTGTTTTCCTCTGTTTTTAAAGTTGAATGTCTTAACATAATCTCACATCTCTATAATCACTCACGTGGGTTTTTGTTTGTTTATGCCAAACTGCCAATAACAACAGACCATGCACATGACATCTACATTGTATATACTACATACAATTATAAATACCATTTGGTAGCTTAATCAAGGCTAATTTTTATGTTTAATAATATCATTAAAAAAATTATTTAAAAATGGAAACCAAAAAATATTATTACATATTAAAGACAAAAAGAAAATGGAACAACTCATATAAATGAATTTTTCTTTGCCTATCAAACAACTAATTAGTGCTGCCACATGATATAACAATAATAGAGGTTGGGTGACATGAGTCAATGTCCTCTTCATTTATTAGTCTCTCTATTTCTTCTATTTGGAAAAATAGAGATACAAAATGTTTGAAAATAATTAATAGTAATGGACCCATTTAGTGATATGATCTACTGCATACTTTTTTGTATTTATCTCTCACCAAATGTCATTGTCCATTTACTTTTAAAAAATGAAGAAGATCTTAACTTTTGGGTGACTCAACTGACTTGAACAAATGCTTAAAGAAATAAATGAGTTAAAAGATCACGGGTTTAAGTTCCAACTAAAATAAATAAATAAATAAGAAACAACAAATTTTTATATTGTTAAAAAAAAGTTTTTATATCTGCACATGACACGGTTGGGATCCTTTGTAGCCTCTTCTATGTGTCAAGTGAAATCTTATTCGTTGGATTAATCTAATGGCCGAGAGATCAACACTTCCAACCATTAGGTCAGTTCAAACCGATCAACATTTGTATAGAGAAGATAGAGGGGCTAGAGAGGATCCAAGTCAGAATTTTGCCTAGCGACCTTATATAATTGTGGTAAAATTAAATTATATTTTTGTTAAATGCATGAAAGTTTTTTTTTTCTTTGAAGAAAACATGAAAGTGTTTATTTTTTTCTGAAGGAAAACATGAAAGTGTTTATTGAAAGGCTAAAAATGAAACATTTGATTTTTTTTGCAGCTTCTCCGCACAAAATATAGCTGCCAAAAAACATCCTCAAATTGTACAAGCACAAGAACAGAAAGGATTCTTAAAGAAAGTGAAAGCCATGGAATTTTACTAAATGACTTTGTGCTTGTGAGTCCTTATGGGATAGCCAACCACACTTCCATTGGAGATGCTATTGCTGCTGCACCAAATAACACAAAACCAGAAGATGGTTATTACCTTATCTATGTTAGAGAAGGATACTATGAGGAATATGTTATTGTTCCTAAACACAAGAATAATATCCTTTTAGTTGGAGATGGTATTAACAATACAATCATCACAGGGAACCATAGTGTCATTGATGGTTGGACAACTTTCAATTCTTCCACATTTGGTAAGTAGTACTTTTTTCTACTTTCTATTATTTCCTCATTTGCAAAGAAAAATAGTTGTTTTTATTACATAACAAGAGATATTTATTAAGAAAAAATATTCAAGAGATTTCCTTAACACCAATTTTTTTGGCAATAGTAATTTAGTGTTGGAGATCCAATATGCATGCGTGATTGGACTAAAATAGCGGTTATAAGTGGGAGACAACTCTTGCACCATGAATAGCCCAGGCTCAATAATCTTTAAAAATAAGAGAGGCCTAAAACAAGTTTTGGTACACGAGATCTTTTTTGTTTGCATATGAGGCCTTTTTTCCTCATAAAATTTAATGATATTTTTTTTTTGGTATGCCTAAAGCGAGGGCTTTAGTGGCCTTACCCTTAGGCCGACTCTGACCATGAACTAGTTTTTGCGGTTGAGTTAGCCCTAAACCTAATTCCAAGACAATATTAAATCTGTTGTTGGGGCAACCGCTATCATGTCCCCCGCATATGTCTATTGAGTTAGACCTAAACCTTATTCCACGACGATATTATATCTGTTGTTGTGGCAACCGCTATCCCGTCCCCCCGCAGATGTATACTCTATTAGGCAACAATGAAGCCATCCTAGCTAGAGTGAGCAGCCTCATTAGCGGATCTCCTAATGAACTCTACTAGAAAGTTTGGAATGGAAAATATTTTGATATTAAATGTGTCAAAATATAATAAAAAATAATTACATGAACATTTATTTTGTTTAAAACTTAATTTATTCATTTGTTAAAAACAAGTATAAATAAGAGTATATATGATTAGTAAGTTTTATCAACCACTGTCATGATTTAATAATTTTCTGAATTAACACCACATCTTCTCTTCCATTGAATGCAGCTGTTTCTGGAGAAAGATTTATAGCAGTAGACATTACATTCAGAAACACAGCTGGACCTGAAAAACACCAAGCAGTAGCAGTGAGAAACAACGCCGACCTCTCAACATTCTACCGATGCAGTTTCGAGGGATATCAAGACACACTCTATGTCCACTCTTTAAGACAATTCTACAGAGATTGCAAAATCTATGGCACCGTCGACTTCATCTTCGGCAACGCAGCTGTAGTTTTCCAAAATTGTAACATCTATGCTAGAAAACCATTGCCAAATCAGAAAAATGCTGTCACAGCACAAGGTAGAACTGATCCAAATCAAAACACTGGAATTTCAATTCAAAATTGCACGATCGATGCTGCACAAGATTTGGCTAATGACTTGAATTCAACAATGAGTTACTTAGGTAGACCATGGAAGATTTATTCAAGGACTGTTTATATGCAATCATATATTGGTGATTTTGTTCAACCTTCTGGTTGGTTAGAGTGGAATGGAACTGTTGGATTAGACACTATTTTTTATGGTGAATTTGATAACTATGGACCTGGTTCTATAACTAACAATAGGGTACAATGGCCTGGTCATTTTCTTTTGAATGATACTCAAGCTTGGAACTTTACAGTACTTAACTTTACTTTGGGAAATACTTGGCTTCCTGATACAGATATACCTTACACTGAAGGATTACTCAACTAGATTATAGGTAGTAAAAGTTTGTATTGAAAATATAATTTTTGTTCAGTTTTATTTTGGTAGATGTAATGTTATTATATGGATTTTATCTTAAAGGAGCAACATCCAAAAGGGATAACAATCTTAGGTCATAATGAAAATATGTATAAGTTCTTAGAAACAATGTATTTCAATGCAATTATGTTTGTTCCACAATTACTGTTGCAATCTCATTATAGCCTTTATTTATACTTCAAGGTGTGTTTGGAGTTTCACATATGTCCATATAAGTGAAACAAACTTGACATGAAAATATAGTCATGCTCGGTCTCGGAGTCGGAATTCCTTTAGTAGTTTTATATAATTTTATTTAAGGTTAAATATATTTTTAGTCTCTTCTCAGTCTGAAAATGTCAGGAATCTTTGCCGCAGACGCTAAAACAAGAAGCCTATGAATTTACAGAGACAAAAAGCATATTTAAAGATAAACCTTTACTTTTTTTGAGTAAACAGTCTCTTTATTCTGTGAATATGTCGAGCGTTGTCGCTATATTCCATGAATTTATCAAAGTTAAAAAAAATCCTCAAATTTGTCTTTCATTAGTTAGTTTGATTCTCAAACATGTCTTCTATTAGTCACTTTGATTCAAGAAATTATTAGCAGAAAATATACTCAATGATGATCATGCGTATTCGATACATTCAAGGACTATAGTGAAACTGTCTCGTACATTTAGGGACCAAAACCACTTTATTAAAAAAATGAAATCAAATAGAAAGAATCAACAATCAGTGTCAAATTAATAATACAAATTAATCCAAAGTAATCATAGAAAAGGAACCTTTTGCATCATATGGCTGCTGTCATATATTAGAGTTAAAAGGTGAACCTGAAGCAGGAATCCATCTATCTCCTTGAAGAAATGCCTTGACTGAAAACTTACTAGCTTGTTTACTAGAAATATTTTTCAAACCCTTCCACTTCACTCTATTCTTTGTTAAAGCACCTGGTCCAACATTCTGAAATTCTGCATAAAAAATTGTATCTGGTGCTGAGTTTCCTACCCAAGGTAACCAACCATTTGGATTAATAAAACCATCCATTCTTGTTCTCATGTAAACTGTGGTTGAATAATTCTTCCAAGGTCTTCCAAGGTATACTTTAACATTACTCAAGTTTCCATAAGGTGAAATGTTACAATATTGAATTGAGATACCTGTTATTGGAGATAAAGTTAGTTAACCATTAATTAGGTCAAATATTTTTGTTATCTTCTTCATTTATAAATAGAGCGCAACGATTAACAGCGATTTTTAATGTCATTCACCACATTTTGTATTCAAATATATACTTGCAAGTCGTGGTTAATGACGTTCAAAATTGTGGTTGATTGTGTTCAGTGGATGGTTAACAAGTTGCGACTTGTGAGACCTTGTTATATTCATTAATCATTAACTGAACATAATTATTCACATATTTAAACTGCGTAAACCATCTAATTTGTTATCCTATTTTGATGACAAATTTGTGTGTCAAAATATCATTCCTCTTAGTAATACCTGTGTTCATGTTAGGGTCAGTTTTTCCCTGTGCTGTGATAGTGATTTGTTGTCCATGCATAGGTAACTTTGGCATAATGTTGCAGTTCTGAATCACAACTGCTGAATTTCCAAAAATGAAATCAACTGTTCCATAAATGTTGCATTCTCTATAGAATTGGCGATTGGAATGAGCATAAAGAGTGTCTTGATATGCATCAATGTGACACTTATAATAAACTGCTTGATCAGCACTTGTCATTAGTGCTACTGCTTGGTGCTTTTGCGGACCTGCTGTATTGCGAAAACCCATGTCTCTTGCTATGAAATTCCTTCCAAACACAGCTATTTGCACCCCCAAGAAAACAAAAAATGAAAAGATTCCCAGGTTATTCAAAAATAGTCTCAAAAGCACTTATGCCAATAGATAAACTTATATGACTGTTTCTTTTCCCACCTTATGAGTTTCTCACGAGCCCTATGCAGTTCAGATTTTAGAATCCAAACTGCATAAAAACCTCATAAAACCTCCAAAAACACGTTCAAATAATTCGGATTTTAGAATCCGAATAAGACGTGCGAGAACCTCATAGGGTGGGAAAAATAATGACCAACTTATATATGACAATCAGGTCCGTCCTTGAAGGTGTGCAAACAGCTCAACTGAGTTGTTTGAGCTGGACCATCAAAAGTGACGGATCTCAAATAGAGTCACATACCAAAAATAAGACTAAAACCAAAAATAATTTCTCCTATGATTCAGGTACTAAAACTAATTTTTTTCTACCCTAAGTAAAAGTTAAAACAAAGATTTTAAACCAAAATAGAGTCACATACCAAATGTTGCAGTTGAAAATGTTGGTGTACCATCCACAACATTAAGCTTGCCAGATACAATTGAAGAAGTCATACCATCACCAATAATCATCACATTCCATTTTGTTTTTTCAACCCTCACATTTTCATAGTAAATCCCTTTCTTCACATAGATCAAAGTCCTCTTCTTACTCTTATTAGGAACATGTTTAAGTGCATCAGATATAGTTTTATATTTTCCACTACCATCTTTAGCAACAACAATATCAGCTTTTGATCTTAAATCCTTGGTACTAAGTAGCTTCCTATCTTTTGAATGAAGCCATTTTGGTGTTTCATTTTCATATGGTAAACTCATTAAACGCCTCAAATTGAGAGTGTTTATAGCCTTGTTAATATATGTTATGATGGCAAGACTGTTACTTGTGTATTCTGTAGAGTTTTTAAGGTAGCTTGTTACACTTGTCTTAAGTTGTTCTTTTGTATCCTCAAAGCCTTCAATGCAAGTTTGTTGGTACGTGCCTATTTTTTCACCATATACAAGAAATCAAGTTATATATGTTGTTGGTAGCAGTGTCATAAACAACTTAATTAAGCGCTTATCATAGATAATTCTACAACGAAGGATAAAATGGAGTTAGACTATAATCATATAAGAAATAAATTGTTTTCATAAGCTATACCAGAAAGCTGACTATGATAATAGTTTTTTTTTTAATTAACATGTCATCGGAGTCGGACCAAGCATAAGTTGTATGACATAATAAATTGATGATTTACATTATTTCAAAAAATAAAATAATTTATGATTTAAATTGTCTCGTGTACATCCATTAAACTCCCATTTGAAATGATTTATGTATGTTCTTTCTTTAAGTGAAGAAAGGAAAAACAAACGCAATGTATTTTTTATTTTAAATCATTTCGTGGTGCTCATAACTTTTTGTCTTTTTAACATGGAGAAAACAACATTGCTCAATTAGTTTACTTCAAAAAAAAAAAATTGCTCAATTAGTTAGATAATTTTATTTATTCAATTTCAATGGAAAAAGTTTTATATATAACATAATATCATAGTTTGAAAATAATTGTCAATTTTGAATAGACGTTTTTCAAAATAAATTTGCTCTTAATATCAGACTCTCTTATTTTTCTTCAAATTTCATTTCAGTTTTAAAACATTTTTTTAAAGAATTTAAATTTTAAAACATATAACATGGATATTAAAAATAAAATTTAGATAAGTTCATATCATATAGAAATTATGAAATTGAAACAAGTGAATCAAACTAATAAACATTATATATTTTTTTTGCTAAGCCAAGAGATTGGACAGACATCAAGGGGAAGCAATGACATCCCAACTAGGTTGACACCCCGCAGAACCTCCATCCTATACCGTCAATCTCAGAGAAATATTATATAATAAAGCCTATATACAGTAAAGTAGAATGGTGTCTGACTTTTCTCTATTTCATATTATTTTAAAAAAAAATTATTCCACTCAAGAATAAAACTCATGTTTTTATGAATAAGTCGTGTTTTGGTGGAGCTCATAAACAACTTAACCAATTGCTTGGTTCATATTATTGTTTTTATGTTTCTTTTATAAAAATGATAAATTTTATTACATATAAATAATCAATATATTTTATAGTATTTCCTTAAAAAAGTTTAATTCATTTTTGTAAAATAAGTTTTAGGTTTCTTTTGTTAACATAAATGCATCATATTCAATCGCTTTAGACCTCAAAACATGTTTGACCGACCTTGCATGTCATACATGGTTTTCATAAGATCTTACAAAAATACTTATATCAGTGAATATACTCAAATAAATAAATACAACCCATATAGTTCAACCTAAAGTACCTAGTTTTGAAAATGAAGCTGGTAAAATGTGTGAATTTGGTAACTATACATGGTTATGGCATAGGTGGTCAAAAGGATAGCTCAAATCTATGTTAAGTTTGATACCATTTGTGGCATTTTTATTTATCCATTTCCATGTCTCTCCAGTAAAAAAGATATAGACCCATCAAAACAAGTAAAACTATAAGAAAACAGTAGGCTTAAATCACTACTATAAGGACAAAAAACAAAACAAAAATATATTAAAAGAACTAAAAACTCATTTTAAACCAAATTAATATTAGAAAGAAAAATATTTGAATGATATGTTATTTGTTCAAATTACCTGCAGCACTTAACCATGTTTGGAGATCATCAAAAACTTGATGAAGTGAAGAATTTTCCCTTGAAGTAGTCAATGAGTTATTCAAATGATCAACAGCAAGATCCAAAAGATCCCTACAATTTTTCAAAGCTTCCTTGGTTCCACTATTATCTATCAATCTTTTGAAAACACCATGTTCATTGAAATACTCAATAGCTTTGGACACATGAGTTAATGCCACATTGATTGATAACTTAAACAACTCCTCAGGTTGAACATCTTTTCCTGAGCCAACAATAGAGCTAAGGCTGTTATAACATGAATCTTTGTACAATGTAACATCACAAACAGCTTTCATAGAATTAGTCACTGAATTTTGAGATGCATTATTGTTGTTATCATCATTTTTTGAGTTAACAATTCCTAATACAGCTGCAATTACAACACCAATAAGGATTATTGAGGATAAGCTTATGATTGTGATTCTCTTTCGGGTTTTTCTTTTTGCTTCTAACATCATTTGATCACGTTCATCAACTTTTCCATAGGATTTGAAGAAAGACATGTTCAATGTTTTTAAGGTTTAAGGTTTGTGCTATGCAATTTGTGTTTTCAACTGGGTTTAATTATATAGAAAGACTTATGAGTAAATTTTTTTTTTAGGGATTGTGAAAGTTAGTAACACATTCATTTGTCAACGATTATTATACATATTAAATCAATATACGTGTATATATGTAAGGAAGATTTCATTGGTAGCACGCGTCATCTCTTTAACGTGCTAGGCACTTGTATAATCATATTGTATATTTGCATAAATTTGAATGAAGTGCCTAACATGTAATGTGTTGCATAACAAATTTATTCAAAAAAAAAAATGTAATGTGGTGCATCACAATTGGTACGCATGCAGTTTCAAGTTTTTGCTATTAGACATCAATAATTTTTTATCTTTGGACATTTTTTTGGATAGTTCATTTCACTTGAAGTAATCATATTCAATGCACGTCAGACATAAAATGTGAATACTTCTCTAAATCAAAATAAAAACTTTAATTTATCACATTGTGTGAATTTAACTCATACAAGATCCAACCCCTCTTAGTATAAACATTTTCGCATTAGTCCTTTTTCTATATAAAGAAATCTAATGGTCATTGGATATTTCTTTTTCCTCTGTTTAGGCTTTGTTTTTGTGTGTTAGTTCTTGTGTTGGTCCAATTTTGTATAAGGAGTTGCATATCTTGTAAGGGCATGATTTTAGCTCCGTACGCCAACATTAGGACCACATCGGTGGATAATTTGTGACTACTTTTGTCAGCGGTTTTTAAGCATTGAAGTCTGCTCTGATTCTAATAAGCCCCCAAGACCCAACTCTGGTATACTTTTCCTTAACAAATAAAATATTCAGTTAGTTTTGGCATGGTTGGGACTTTAAAAGAAATGAAATTACGAGGACTGATACAAAAATAAGTTATGTTTTAAGGACTAAAATAAAATAACGATTACACAAATAAAAATTACAAACCAAACCAAAATAAAAACAAAACAAAATAAAATAAATTATAAGGCTATTTATCAACCTGAGCATCATCTTGCTCCACGCCAACGTCTTCCTCCACAAACCATCAGGAGTTATCATTTCTCCATCTTTGACATTCTTCGAGAAATGCATCCCCTATGTCTTTAACTCAATGCCCGAATTCAATATTTTGAGTTGCTCGACGACGTTGTCAAAACCATAAGGAGCAGCCGACAAGACATCTTTTCTTAACTCTTGAATCCTCGTGACGAGTTGAGCCATGTTCAAATTGGAAACGTCCTCAATTTCGTCCACACCTCAAGGATTGGAGTACTTCGTAGCATACTTCAAAGTAAAAGAGATATTCTCTTTCTGAAGCTCCAAAGCCTTAACCTTTTTTCCTCAAATCTTTGACGGACTGATGAGCTTGAGCCAAGTCTTTGACATATTTGGTTAATGCCACATTTTGCTCGGTCAAGGCTTATATATTTCCTTGTAATTGCTTAGATCCTCCTCCATTTTGACCAACTTCGTCTCAAAGGTCTGCTTTTCCTTAAAAAAAATCTCAAACTAAAAACTTTCACTACTCCTATAATCCCGACGGTCACGACTTAGCTCATCTCACGTGCCCCATTTGCCTGACAATCGATGCAACTACATCCTTCAACATCAAACAAAGTTGATTGCTAGCTCTGAAAACACTATGTATTTTCATGAGTCTCATTAGTGCAAGTATACAATGTCTTAAATAATAGTATAAAAATATCAAACCTAGAGGGACTGAGTCGCTATAACTTTCTGTAGCTTTCCAGTGGTAAAATCGTTTGCATAAAAATAAAGGAAATCATTTGATGTCACAAAAATTAAATAAAGTTTCAAAAGTAATAACAGTTTAGGAAAACAGTTAAAAACACTTAGAAGATCTCAAGAAGGAAAACAAGGTTTAGAACAAACGAATCAGTTATGACATGATTTTGCAACAATAGAGATATATGGTTTTATATAGCTTCTTGGAAACTCGATGGCCTTCGAGGTCTTTCAACTCAACCACCATGTTAAACATGGGACGACCTACCTTTTGGGGTTTATTGACAATATTTAACATGCAACTTTGCTAGGCTAGGCCTCAATAGCTCTTCTCATGAAGATGCTGAGCTTTTGCCTATGACAAGAAACCTATATAGATCTTTGCGCTCAAAGATCTATGTTCATATCAAGCAGTCTTTCAAGTTCTCATCTCCTTTCAGTCTCAGGGAAGTAGCTCATATTAAACAAACAGTTCTATTCTGATATTCTTTCAGTCTTAGAGATTTTGACAATAAATGTAAAAGTGATCAAGTTTTACTTGTAAAAATTATCGTGAAAATAGTTTGTTTAAAAGAAGCTTAAAGTTGTAACTCTGTAATCTTATGCAAATATAATCATAACCTCACCATGTCTAAACCACTAAAGAAGTTTAGCTCATGATGAACTTAACCATGAAAACAGAAAGTAAAAAAGAGATAAATATGAACATAATAGCTATATTATTAGAGAAGTTATGAGTTAAAAGATGATTACACTCCAAACTCTAATTTACTAAGAATGCTCATTATGGAAGAGATGAGTGTTAGACCAAAATTTGTTAAAAGGTAATATACGAAGCATGTTCTAGAACAAATCCCTTAAAGTTTTGATGATAACAAGGTAATATACAAAGCATGTTCTAGAGCAATTAGGATTGACTAATATGTGTCTAAGTGTGTAGGAAATTCTAAGTATAAAACTAATATACTACCTCTGGACAAGAAATTAAAACACTATAAAAAAAGTCAAAGTTCTTGACCTAGTCAAAGCTCTCAACATGAAGTCAAAGCTTTAAACCTTGATGAGCTCTTTGTCATAGATTAAGGAAAGACTCTACACCAAGATAAATGTCAACTTTATGAAAGTCAACGCTAGTGTACAAAGCCTCTAGAGTAAAATCCTTTGCACCAACACTTGACTTAAGGAATATCATTGATGCACGCAACGACTCTTTACTTACAAAAGGAAAGTTTATTCTAACTTAATGAAGATATTTATGCTCCTTAATAGCGTCATTGATGAAATTGAATGACTAATATGCGGACCACATTTCTTTAAGATATCTCAACATTTAATCGAACATTCAAAGACAATGATTGAAGAAGCAAGTTATAAAGGAGCAAGTTTGATTGAAGAAGGTTATGACACTCAAGCATACTCACATACATACATACAAAGTCTAATATGTTTATATATACTATTGTAATTATATACATATTTGTTCGTAGTATATACCTTGTCTAGAAAAAGTCAAAAGAAATATTTGTAAAGAATACACTCTAAGTGCATTGTAATTCATATCTGTTTACTACTACTAGAGATTGTGTGCAGACTATATTTTTGTAAACAACTTGTCATTGTACATTTATGGATTAAGATTAGGAAGTTCCCTAGGTTGAGGCAAGGAAATCTAGGACAAAGTTGTCTTAGTATTGTTGTTATAATCAGGATTTGATTATAGTAGAGCAATCCCTTGAAAGTGCAAGGGACTAGAGGTAATCATGGGTTGTGGGGTGAATCAAGCGATGACAGGTCATCTTACGTTATTCTTAACATGTTTTTCCCGTCATTTTTAGTATATTTTACCAGCAAAACAGAGGAGGATTAGATCAATTGCCTATGATTTCGGGGCATTTGTATTGTTTTCTATATTTGAGTATGTATTTTTATTCTTCCTGAACAAAGAAATTTTTGGGTGTTCTTGATGTAATTCACGAAGAAATCAAGCAAATCAGGCAAAGCAATACATCCGAAGATTTATGTTGTCCTTGGGAAGATGAAGAATGAAGATTCAAGAGGCCTTAGAAGACTTTATACATGGAGGAATTATGTTCCCAAGTTCCAAGACATCTTACATTGAAGAAAACACCTTAAAAGACAAAGAATACAGACATTTCAGCACCGGAGCGCACACCAGAAGGGGAGCTAGGCGCCCCAAGCTAACACACAGAAGCACTAGGTGCATACAAGGAGGCGCGAGGCTCCTGGAATTTCCAGGAACATGCACCTAGCACATGACCTTAGGCGCCCAGCGCCTGTTTGCTTGTGAAAAAATTATTGTTTTGTGACTTTTTCGCCCCTAGAAGCCCTTGTTTTAAGCCCAAGTCAGGTGGAAACTTTTCCTATAAATACCGCCTTCCTCATTCATAATTTATCGTTCAGAACTGAAGCAGTTCAAGAGGAAGGCGATTCTAGGAGCTTCAGGAGGAGTTCTATCTTTTCCTTATATTTTCTAGGGTATGTTTTTATCTTTTTGTATTTTGTCTTAGTTATCATGTGTAACTAGATATTAATAGGTTAAGGTTCTAAGATGAACCTTTATTTGTTTTGTTGGATAATTTTTTAATTTAATGTCGTTTATTTAAGTATATTTTATGTTCGCTATTAAGTTTTATCAGGACTAGTTTGTTTCAAAGGAGCGTAACCCTATATTAGGTACTTAGGTTATGATATTGCATAATATTGATGCTTACATCTTGATATTTATATCTACCTATCTAGGAAGTAAGTAGTTAATAACTAGTCGAAAGATACAGAAAGCGAGTTGACCCGAGTAGTAAGTACTTACGAGGTGACATTGCAAATATTGAGTAAAATCTGTTGAACCTAGGATGTAACTAGTTATTAATTAGGGAAACAAGTGTCTCTAGGGAGTAAACCAATCCTAATAGAACCATTCTCCTCGACCCCTTGGTAAGACAAACGCTAATAGGGTTGTCCTAGAAATGGGGTAAAAACCACTTTCGTAAATGAGAATCATTTTCCCCTCCAAGCGAAAACAAATTATGTGGTCAGTGGAGGAAATACACATTTCGCAGTTGAGAGAACTTGTAGGGTCTATCTTTGTGAATAGGTCATCAATTGCATCAAAATTGACATAAATGGAAAGGGTATTCGACAGACTGGCCTCTTTCATATTGATTTTCGCATTGATCAATAACGTAATTATACGAGGGATCAAATCAAAATATACCAGTGTAACATTTTGATAATTAAATCGATTAATACCATTTATAAAATACAAAATTCACCATTGGCTTGAACAGTTATTCATATCAATTGCCACTACAAACTTTTACTAAATTTAGATCAAGTTGGTTTGCACTGTAGACCAATCAAGGTTAACAGTTTTCAATGAAAGCGCGCATAAGAAATTATTCTAAGTAGATATAAATAACATACAATAGGGTTAATCTATATAATATAAATTTTCAATCCAACAATTGATTTTGTATAATTTATTCCTTAAAATATTATTGATCGGAGTAACATTATCAAAATGCAACACCGAATGTTCTCATCATCAAAGTTTAATTAAGGAAAATGTTATGTGTGTTTTATTAGGTATTATTTTACAAGGTGATTTTTGTGTTACTCTTAGTTTAAAATACTCCTTTTTTTTTAACTAAAGCATAAAATACAATTTTCTTATTCATAACAAATATATAGAATATTCTGAATTTGAGAAAATCATTGTAATTAGGAGTATTTGAAGTTTTTTTTTCTTTTTTTAAAGATTTATTTTGGGAAGGTTAAGATATTATTAATAATGGTGTCACTAATAGTTTCTTGCACACCTTTTGCTTATGAGTTTATTAACAAAATTTCCGTTCCAAAAAATAAAAAATAACGCTGACATTTATGGCCTTTTTTTCCTTTCTTTCTAGAATCTAAATCCGTCCACTAAAATTGGTACTAAAGAGAATTGAAATCTGACACATTAAGAGAAGCACACTTCAAAGTCTTAAGTCAATACTATCAGACCAATCTAAGTAGGTTAACACTTATGGCCATATTACAACTGAAATAGGCTAGATTCAAATTTTGTCCCTTGAGTTTATAAATTCAAATTCTAACCACCGAGCTGATATCACTACAAGAAAAAAGGTTGTTTACGATCGTTAATTTAAGAGATTGCGATAGAAGTGCACATAAGGAAATTCTAACCACTCTTAGATTAATATTTTCAAATATATATATTTTTTAAAAAAAATAGGAGACCAAAAGTGTATTTAAGCCAAAAATTAGTACGCTAGGTTATAAAAAGAATACGATTATTTTTCTCTTTTTTTAGTTTTCGTCCCCCACCACATTTTTGGGTTTATTTTGATGACGTGGCAGCCTAGGCGGACAAGTTTAATATCCATGTCATTCTTAATTTTTTATATTCATTAGTTATTTTTTAATACATGTTTTAATTATTAAAATAAACTATTAAAATATTATATTAATTTTACTATTACTATGTAATGAAAAATAATTTTTGATTTAATAAATAAAATATTTTACAAAATAATATATTATTTTATTTATGAAAATATTATATCAATAATTAAAATACTATGTTAATAATAAAAATATTTTATAAGTTTTTAAATATGTTTCATCACATTTTGACTTAATATAATATTATAATGATTAAAATATTCAATAAAACTATAATTAAAATATTTTCAGCGACATTTTAATTAAAATATTAGTTTACATCACATATTGAAGGTAATTTATCAGTTTTATATTTAAAACCTTTTATAAAGTCGTAATTATTGAATAAAATAAAATACTTAAATAATGATAAATTCAAAAAAAAAAATGATAAGGACGTCAAATTTTTTCACTTAGATGTTGCCACGACATCAAATTGTCTCCAAAATGAAATAGGGGTCCAAAAAGCTTTGGAGGTTGGATAGTTTCACTTGTTTGAGAAAATAGATAAGAAGTTTAAGGTCCTAGGTTCAAACCCGAATGATTAAGACTCTGTTTGATATAAATGAGAGGTAACCTTATCGCTGATGGTTATCATTAGCTGATAAACTAATTAAAGTGTTTTATAAAATTAATGGTTCAATTAGTTGATAAATATTAAATGACATAAATATGTACTCTTAATTTATAATAAAATTTATATCTCTGAATATTTAAGATACTTTTTTTTTGAGGGAGAATATTTAAGATACTTAAAATTTAGTAATTTAAAAGTTGATTTAATATAACTTTTATATATTATTATTACTAAATTAATTTCTTCCCATGGATTTTTTTTTAAAATTTATATTCATTTCAAATTTTATACTTAAAAACGATTTTTTCAGCACAGAGGATAACATGCAAATTTTAGGTGATAAAGTTAAGTTTCAATCGTGTTGGCGGTAGAAAATGACATATCCTATGTTCGATTTCGACTATCACAACTGGTGGCTCCCATTAAGTGCTTTGAGTCTATTTCTTAGTCGTGTTTTCTACTTTTGTTTGTTTTTGGTTCTTCCGTTATTTGTTGAAAATTTGCTATTGTATGACTTTGTAGTATGATTCTAGTACATCCTGTGCTCAAAGGGTTTTTTTTTGTGGTGATTATATACACACCATTTTGGCGTTTTAGAAATAAAAGAGACAAAGTTGAAACTCTAACTCAGACAATTGTAAAATTAAAAATAAAATAAAATAATCCTTTCCTATTTTTTTAAAAAATTATATAAAAAGTGGTATTGGGATAATAATGTTATAAAAAAAATTAAGTAAATAAAGAAAAAAATACAAGTTTTTTTTTTTAAAGATAACAAATTACGAGTTATATAATCTAGAAAAAATAAAGTCAAAAAATACTATTAATTTATTGAAATTCAGTAATTAACTGTCGGTCTTAATTTTACCATTGAACACTCGTGCTCATCCTACGTATCAAGATAAGCACGAGTACTTACCATACCTGCATATTTTATTTTATTTTATTTTATTGTGTATATAAAAATAGTGTTGGTGTCACTTATTTGCCTCACAACAATCTTTACCAATTTGTGTCATCCATTTTCACTACCCCAAAACACTCTCTTAATTTTTGCCACTCTCACTTCAACAATTCCTCCCTCATATCCTCTTTTATTATTGTGTTGTTATATCCTCTAGTTGTTTTGTGGTACAATTCTTTACCAATGCTTTCCAATAATTGTTTCCTTCATTTTTTTTTCATATTTTTTGTGTGGTGCTTCCCTGGCTTGATTGTTTTGACTTTGATTGAAAAGTGAATTCTCACGGATGATCTCATATACATATCAATATTTTTGTCAAAGGAGCATTATTTTAATTGTTTTTTTTCTTGATTGCAAGTATATATTTTGGTTTGAACAAGATGAAAACTGATATCTTCCACCTCTAAAAAATAAAGTGATATCTTTCGGCTTAATCAAAGATCTTGTTTTCAAATCCAACCACAAGACTACAACAATGTTAAATCTTTTGAAAAATGACTTTCATGTTGACAAAATATACGTTCGGCGTAAATGTTAGAGTTGTAATTTTATTTTCATTTATTGATTTCTCTCCTTCGATAGATATGTTTCTAGATTTTTCATAAAAAAATTTTAGCAAATTTTTAACTAGATATATGATTAATGCAGGCCTCATTTATAAACGTGCAAGAAACGTTTAGAACTGATCAGCTTCTGAATCCGAAATATATGTAAGCGTATTTTTCGTTTAATTATTTTGACATTATACATATACACACACACACACACACACATATATATATATATATATATATATATATATATATATATTAACTTTGTCTAATATTCCGGTGATTATTATAAACAAAAATTCACATTTTAAATTCATTCAATAAATGATATATGTGATCAAGACCACATACATCATTTATTGAATGAATCTAAAATATGAATTTTTGTTTATAATAATGACCGGATGGTGTACAAGTAATGCAGTCTTTTATTCTTACATCATGCATAAAGGTGTTTTTCACCGTTGGATCAATAAGTCGTGTTATGTCTCATTTAATTTAACAATGCAATTTATTTATCTAAAGGTGAAAATTAGCTTATAAACGATAAAAGACTTTTCTCATTTATGCTCCATAAAGTTAGTCAAACTTAAGGATATAAACATTAAATGATAACATTAAAAATTTATAATGTTATCCCTTCAAAGTTTACGAGTAGAAAAAAAATAAAATTAGTGAAAATAAGTAGAGAAAAAAAAATGTAATTCTGTTGTAGTTAAACTTAATAACGTAAGTAGTGACAAATTTTATATTTCTCTCTCGCAATTTTACTAGTTTATTTATCTAATTTTTCGTGTAATAGTCTCCAAATTTGCAGTTATCTTGACACAAGGTTTTTATTTTATTTTTGTAGATTATTTCATATACAGAAGAAATGCATCCCAACGTTGATAACGGTGGTGCTTCAAACAATGCAAAACAAGATAAAGGAAAGGAAAAAGAAGAAGGTGGTGAAAACATAGATATGACTATTGAGGAACTAGAGACAAAGATATGGAAAGATAAAATGCTCTTAAAGAAGATGAAGTTAGAAAGAATTCAAAGTGACAATAAAACATCACTGGAACAATTGAAAAGAAAGACAATGGCTCGTGCACAAGAGGGCATATTAAGGTAGTTCTTTTTTTAATTGGAAAAGAGTAAATTTTTTGAAGGAGGAAAAAGGGAAAAATTATTTTTAATAAAAGTGACACTATTTCTTAAAAAAAAATAAAAGTGACACTAATTATTATTTTACAACCTTCAGGGGTGAATCCTTTTGATTGGATGGGGGCTTTAGCTGCCCCACAATTTTTATTTCTATTGAATCGATAGGTATATTAATATGGCAAGCTATCCTAATAATATATTTTTAGCTACCTCAAACAAATTCATTTGCAAAAAATTAGTATAAATTAAAAGGTAAAAAAATTATTACTTGATTAATAACTTTATTTGTCTTATTTTGACATTTCGGTCTCTACAACAACAATAAAGAAATCATTTTAGCAATAAAAATTATCAATAGTCAAATATAATAGAGGATAGTTTAATGCAAATAACTTATTTGTCTAAGTTGAAAAAGAAATTATTAGTCTATTTAGCAAATATTCAATTATGAAAATATCTGACTTCTCGAAGCCTAGTTTTATAGAGATTAAATATATTTAACCTTTAAATTTAATATATAGTATTTTAAAATATATAATTTTTCTTTTCCTAAAAAATTATTTGTATTTAGCCTCCTCGTAAAAAAATTATCTAGCTTCACCGCTGGATATTTTAATTCTATCTCTTGAGCCGATTAAACTTGAAAATGGTCCCTAGAATTATATTTTCAAGTTTAATTGGCTATAAACTAATATTTTAGTTAGTGAACTAGGGTAAACTTGCAGGAAATCTTCAATAGAATTTTTATCTTTTTTTTTTCATCTTAGTTTTTCAGATTCGATTTCTTTTTTTCTTTGTTCATGTATATTTTTTTAATTGTATCATATAGTATACATGTCATGTATGTAGCCATAGTTTTAATATGAAGTAAATTGTATGAGTTTATAAGTCGAGTTTATGAATTGATTTTACATACACAACAATTTTGCTTAAATTCCTTTGTCTTGAGATAAACAAAGTCAAATTCTCCCCGTTGAGCTGACACGTAGTGTGGACAGGTACATGTTAAAGATGGTGGAATTTTGTGATGTTCGTGGCTTCGTCTATGGAGTAGTACCTGACAATGGCAAACCAATGATTGGTTGTTCGGAAAATCTACGCGGCTGGTGGAAAGACCAAGTAAACTTTGAGAAAAACGGTCCAGCTGCAATCGCCAAATATGAAGAAGAATGTGGAGTTTCAACAATGAATAATGGCATGTTGGAAGATAAGCAAGTAAGGCCTTACTCCTTGTATGATCTACCTGATACAATATTAGGTTCAATTGTATCATCATTAATGCAACACTGCGATCCACCACAAAGGAAATATCGTTTGGAAAGAGGCATTCCTCCACCATGGTGGCCAACTGGGAAAGAATCGTGGTGGATCGAAATGGGATTTAGTAAGGATATTGGTCCACCACCATATAGAAAGCCGCATGACTTGAAGAAGGTATGGAAAGTTTATGTGTTGATGGCTATTATCAAACACATGTCTCCAAATATTCAGAAGATTAAGAGTATTGTTAGACATTGCAGGAGCCTGCAAAATAGATTCACTGCTAAGGATACAACTATTTGGTTAGCTGTTATTAGTTATGAAGAAAGATTAGCAAGAAAAATGTATCCTGATTCATTCTTAAATCTTTCTTGTGTTGGTGAAAGTAGTTATGCGTCTGTGGAAACAAATGATTATGATGTGGAATGTGATGAGGGTTCTGATACCAACATGGTTGATCAACTTGAAGAATCTTCTTCTTATCTCGAGACTTCCTCATGCTTTGATCAAAAAAGCCAATGCCTTGATCATGGAGGTGCTAATAGAAAAAGAGTTGATCAATTAGTTGAGAAAACTGGTCCTCAACACGAGGTTTTTAAGGATCTTGATCCACATTACCAAGACCATGATCATGGAGGTTCTTCAATGAACAATCTTGTTATTGAGAATAGGGGTGCTAATAAGAGAAAGGCTGACCAAATAGGAGGAAGGAGCAACAACAACAAGCAATTCAAAATGGTTGGAGTTGGAAGCTCAAAGAATCAACAACATGAGCAAGCTGCAGTACCTGCTGTTGCAAATCAGGTCACTATTCATGCAGGTAATCATGGTTACTAGTATCTTACTATACATGCGAATAGTATCTTGATTTAATACAAAACTAACTACTCAATCAATATGAATCTTTAGTCTATATCTACATTTGTCATACATCTTATCTTGAATATTGATTCACTATGATGAATGCCGAATCTTTCTAATGAATAACTACCTAAAGTTAGTGTAGCCAATCACTTTTTTGGTCAACATTATAGTTAATCAACTTTTTTTTTTAATTTGATTTATGACTTGAATCTTGACTTATTACGGGTTTAGTAGATGATATATTATTAGCATATAGGTTCGCTATTTAGCTTGATTTTTACTTAAAAATGTAATTTTTTTTTCTTCAGATAGGCAAATATTAGTAAGTTAGTAATTTTATGCTAGTTTTTAGAGTTTCAATTATAGATTTTTTTTTAAAACTATACGATGAATGTCTCTTAACTCACCAACCGAGTTAGTTACGTAGGAAAAATGTCATCTTACAATTTAGAATAAGATTTCGATTCACGTTTCAAAAATAAATCTTTTGATTTACAATTTGAATCTTGATTTGATTACCATGCAGGTAATGGAGAAGGAGAAGATGTTTCTATTTGGATGGAAAATAACACCACCATGAATCATGTTGTGCCAGTTGGCAACATGATTCCTACTCCTGGTGATCAATATTTTCAGCCTCAAGTCTACACTTCAACTGTACAAAAGAATACTTCCATGATAAGTACTTCTTTGCCAGTTACCAACATGATTCCAACTCCTGGATTTAACCAAAACATGCAGCCTCAAATGGAGCTGAATTTCTATGATCAACAAGGGGGTGCAAATAGCAACTACAACTACAAAGTGCCTAATGCTGAAGTAGTTAATGTTCCAATGCATGAAAATGTCTCAACAATGATGACAACCTTCGATTTATCTCTTGATGAGTTGATGACATTCAATTCTCAATCTGATGTTGATGAGTTGATTTCATTTATTGACTCTCCTAATGTGGCAACACCAAGCTATGATTTCTCTTGGCCCAGCAATAATGGGAATTAATAATTAAGGTAAAATCATAAATTATCTTTTTAAAACTTTCATCACTACTTTTTTCACAAATAGCCCTCTTTTGGTTTTGGACTTTTTAATATATATGTGACAAAACTAAAACTATATGGGTCTATTTGTTTAAGAGAGTGAAACTTAAAATTGGTAATTTATGATTTTACCTGTGCTTGGCTACTATAGAAGAGGTCATTGGAGAAGGAAACTTTGTGTTATGTGTTCCTTAGTTAAAAATTGTTTTGTTTTCTTTAGTCTACATAAGGTGCTCTTTGGGATTCCTGCATAGTAGTATTAATCTGATATGTCTGTCGTCTAAGGTTTATGAAGAATATTGAGTTTCAAAGTCTAAGGACTAAGGTTACATGTGTGTTATGTTATTGCACATGTTTGAAATATATGCAATTATTTTAGTGTTTTGCATATACATACTTATTTTATAATGTTATTTTGTCATAGTACCTTAATTTTTCTACTATTTACTATGCTTTAATTAGTATAAAAGAAAATTGAGGCAAACTTCATATACTTTACCCTCAAAGTATCTCCGAACATTTGTATCAGTTTACTTATTCGGCGGGTGAATTGCGTGCAAGGCGTTCCTTCTTGCAGCTAGTTTGATTACTTTGTGCTTAGACTATATGGAATGACCGTAATAATAGAATGTTAAAAAATGTAGAAAATTCCATAGCTCATTCGTTAGATAAAGTAAAACACTATTCTTTATGGTTGCTTAAGGCTAGTAACACTAACTTTGTTTTCGGCTTTAGCACGTGGTGGTCAAGCCTCTTGCTGTGTGTTTGGGCATTGGCTAATTGTTATTTATAACATTGACAAGTTGCAATTATTAGGGGTTTCCTTGGTACACCCTTTGCTTTGGAGACCTCCTATGATTGTTAATATATACCATTTTTTATTGTTAAAAAAAACTCAATCAGATGTGATATTAACACTTTTATTAAAAAAATAATAATCAAGTAACCAAGTAGCTAGACTTGCATACCTAAGTGTGAAGAAGTGGAAAATCCCGGATTCTCACCAAGACTCCATTCCCAATCAACGTCCTTGTAACCACTAAGTGAGTGTGTCATACTCCCTCCGTCCCGGATTAACTGAGTTTTTTGTTCATTTCACACATATTAAGAAAAATGTATAAATGAAGGAGAGGGAAAAATGGTTTTAAATGCTCTTGTTAAGTATTGGTGTTTTTTTTTTTTTGGTACAGAGTATTGGTGTTTTATCCACTATCATAAATGCAAAGTAGAATATATTGAATTGAGAATGATCAAAGTAGTATTAATTAGAGTTATGAAGGGAAAAAAGTATTAATATTATATTAAAAACTGAAATGTCTTGGTTATTTTGGGACTTTTTTTTTGTTTTGTAAATGACTCAATTATTATGAAACGGGTGAGGGAGTATATACTTTTAATATATTAAAACACTAAACATACAACAATAACTCTTAAAAAAAACACACAACAATAGAAAAAACTTCTAATTAAAAAAATATGACAATTAGTGTCACAGTTATTTATGCTCAAAATTATAAATCGTTGGTTAGAGCTTAACTTTATAATTTCAAAGATAGAATTTCAATTCTACTTGACCCCGTTATAAAATGACTATTAGTGACAGTATTATTACTCATACGTTATCAATCAATTACAATTAATTATAATTGGTTGACGGTGTTTCTTCAAAAATAATTATTAATAACATCTGATATTATTTAAATATAATTGGTTGACGGCAGTGACGGTATATACATTGTATACATTGACAATGATATTATTTAAATCCTCATTAATTATAAAACATGTCAATATAGAAATTTCAAAATAAAATATTAAATTTAAATATTTATTAATAAATTAATATTATGGATCTTGCTAAGAACAAAACACGAATATTATCTTTATTCATTGAATATATAACTTTAATATATGTAAAGTTAGGAGAAGTAACTTCTAGATAAAAAAATAATTAAATCCCTTACTCTCATACTTATCTTTATATATATATAGGGTACTATATTCTTAATTTATAGTTGATAAATATATTACTCAAATAATATTTTTAAATATAGTTAATCGTTAAAATTGACTTTCTAATATATACAAAGAAAATCTCGTCCTAGAAATCAAATTTTGAGCTGATTGTTTACAGAGAATCTAAAAAATCACATAAAATGGATCTGTTAAGTTTCATAGCATTTCGAAGGCTTTTTGATTTTTTTTTCTAACCAAAACATGCAAAATTACAATTTTGTTATGAGTAAGCGTACACTCACAGGTCAAATTTTGTCCCTAATATTGTAGGCATGGTTAGACCATCATAAGAACCTTGACCATGAAATTTTGAATTTTTAAACGCCAAATAATGAATTGTTTAAGAAATTCATAATTATGGGAAATAAAATTCATAACTAATTCGCCCTTAGTCGGAAAAATCTAATATTTTGTGTGAATTCAGATTTTACGTCCCAAACATGTTCGGGAAAAATCATAAAAAATTTCAACACGTAGGTCACTTTTTTGGAGTACACATATATTATAGGTAAAAAATAATAAAAATCTCAAATTACTAAGGTTAGAATGTGTGTTTTTTATTTTACACATTCATTTTTCAGACATCGGGTATATTACACGGTCAATTTTAACAATTAACCTTTTAAATATTAAAAATAATTTTTTGAAAGGAAATAATAAAAATAATTTTTATTAGGTGAATATATATTTTTAAATAGATTATAATTACTCTAAAAAGTAATTAAAATTGTATAAAATTTATGTAAAAATCAAAATTGAAATGTGGTGATTTAATATGGAATAAAATATTATATTATTTAAAAATTGAATTTAAAATTAATAATAATAAATTGAGTCAAAGTTAAAGTGATAAATTTTGCGTCTCTTTACTTTTTTTAAAGAACAACTATATTACTCATCTTTATATAATTAGGTGTTGGTATGGTTGGAGATGAGTTGTGTTAAACTCTCCTCGTTTAACTTAAAATATGACTCTGGTTCGATATAAATCTCTCTTTTAATATGAACTTGACTTGCTCAAATTTTACTAATAACTCGGTTCAGCTTGTCAGATTTAGTTCATTAGTTTGTTTGAATTACATAATTCAAAAGTCAAATTTTTTAAATCTCTCAACCCTTTTAAATTAATTATTTTAAAAAGGTAAAGAACGAAATAAAATCTATACTATATATAAAGAAAATAGACTGTTTTGTGATGACTTTTTCCCTTTTCCATTATATCCTTGAGCAAATTTGACTATAAGAATGTTATTTTGTTGATGCCATTCAAAAAGGTAAAAAATTATATTACATTTGTTATATATTTTTGAAAGAAATTATATTTGTTATATTGTAGGTGTTATATATTTTTGAAAGAAATTATATTTGTAATATTGTAGGTATCATTGAAAAAGATAAGTATAGTTTGTTACAATATGAAAATGCAAAATATTTATTATCTATATCTATAATTTTGATCAAAATTTCATAAAAACTACTGTTCGTAATTTATACGCATTGACGCAACAAGAAGAACGAATAGACGGGTACGAAGTGCCCGTCTAAACGCTAGTAAACAATAAAAAAATTATGGTAAAATTTTAAGGTGATGGGGTGGTGCCTGTTGTAGCAACAAAAGTAAGTATTTATGTTATCGTCTCCATAGGGACTGGTGCGATATTCTATGGCGTTCAACAATCAATATTGTTCTGAGCTAGGGTTGTCGGATATTTTGTTTCATAAACTATCAACTAAGAATTTATAAATGGGACGAGAGTTAACAGGGAAGTAAATATGTTGGGATTTAAACTTCATCAACCTACTCGTACGTATTCTCGGATTTGGGTTGCGGATTCTAATTATCAATTGATATTATCACATATTGCTCAACAACATCATTCGTGTCCAAATGATATCGTAATTTCTATTGGATCGTTTAATTGTCGATGTCTCGCACTATTAAACGGTCCAATAGTCGATTGTATCGTTGTATCGTCGATGTCTCGCACTATACAATGATACAAAAGCTTTAAATTCCAATATTCAAAGTGATTACCAACCTAAGTTCCATGTCTAGAACAAAAGTATTGATAGAAGATTATTCTAACCTAGATTCAAAAGGTATTTTTCAATCACGATTCAAATCCATAAGATCGAAACATAGAAAGCAAGAATAACATCCATATCATAAGATAAATTAGAATCACACAAAGTCTCAATCAAAGGAAATACATACTAATAGAGTTGACTACATTTAATCCCAACAAAAAGAGTTTAGTTACTCATTGTCATGGTAACCTTACAAGGAGAAAAGAAGAGATGGAATGGAGTCAAGCCATGATGTCTCAATGATCTTGTGTCTTCCTTCAATCCTTGTGCTCCTTACTCTTTAGGTTCTCTCTGTATTTTCCCCTGTTTTCTCTCTTCCTCCAGTGGCTTAAACTATCCTCTCATGATAGATCCCCTTTGAAATGAACAAATGAGCTTTTATATGGCCTGTTCTGTCTGAACTCGCCTCCCGAGTAGAAACGCTCGCCATGGCGAGTAGTGGTTTCTTCACCAGTGGGTTTGTGCCACGTCAGCTCTGAGGGTTAGACCGCCTTACTCGCCTCCCGAGTAACTTCACTCGCCATGGCGAGTAAACTTACTCGCCTCCCGAGTAAACTCACTCGCCTCCCGAGTAAACGTGTATTTTTGCCTATTTTGTTCTGGTCTTCGAAAAGTTGTCCTTTGCATTTCTTCATGTTTTCTTGCTTCTAGAGTGTCCAGGCATGTATTTTCCTACAAAGAGTTGACATTAGATGTGAAAAGCATAATTGAGTGATTCTTCAATATTTGTGAGCTTTTCGCAGGATAACTTGCAAACTAAGTAATCAAAGTGCCTAAAATATACAGTCTATTTAACTACATTTTGACACTTATCAAACTCTCCCCAACTTTAAATGTTTGTTTGTCCTCAAACAAACGACATTAAAACGGAGATATACACACCCATTGGACAAGAGTTTAAGCACAAAGCATAAAATCAAAGGTTTG
>Ga0228710_1002942_pt1 | contig 27070 bp, 10 predicted proteins | sample MedpolnodulmetaG_FD_177995 | JGI IMG/M metagenome (GOLD analysis project Ga0228710, IMG submission 177995) | Root nodule microbial communities from Medicago polymorpha collected in Santa Monica, California, United States - pink nodules | ecosystem: Host-associated > Plants > Roots > Nodule... | reverse complement strand
AAACAAAAATGAGGTATTTTAAAATACCTAGGAACCGAAAGGGACAGAAAAGAGTAGAAAAAGAAGAAAGACTCGTCAACACAAGTCGAAGGAGGGAGAAGAGAGGAAAAGCACAGGAAGCATCAACCGTGAATTTCGGTCTCGGAATGCATTGGGTGAGCTCTCTATTTATAGAGAAAATTCACAACTAAAAAGTGAGAAACTTTGGGAACAAGTAATTCATCTAGTACAAAAATATCCCAATTGTGTACCAAAATATATCATACTGAGTACAAAAATATATAATTTAGTACATAAACGTATTATTTAGTACATAAATATATATTATTGAGTATCAAAATATATTTCAGATCAAGCACTAAAATATGTTAGATTGCGTACCAAAATATCTCAGATTGTATTCCAAAATATTCTAAATTGCGTTCTAAAATATTTTCGCAAAACTTGGGGACTAAGAAAACACTTTTAAATAATGATTAAATTAATTGATTAACTTATCATTTCCAAATAATATTTTTCTAGTGCTCTATTTCGCTCACACAATTATGTACCCCTATTAATTAAAGATACACCCCCACTATATAATCTTAGGTCAAAAATTGGGGTATGACAGTACGACTCACGTATCTTTAAATTTATTTCTACTGGTAATTAACATGATGTTTATGTCATGTTTAGCAAATGAATTGCTTTCTGAAAATATTAAAAAAAGAAGTCTTGTTCTTATAATTAAATATGTGTATTAAACATGTGTTCATGTCAAAAGAATTAAAATTATGCAGACTTTCTATGTGATAGGAAGAAATATGATTTACCTGCTAATTGATTGCAATTAAGTGAAGTTAACACTGCTTGTTGGTATGATTGTTGTGGAAAATCGCAAAGTTTAGAATAAAATTCAGGTGAAGTGCAAAAGAGGAAATAAGAGAACCAAAATTGTGTTCTGTCTTATATAACAGTCGTGTCTTGTATAATAACTGTTGTAAAACACCGCAATTTCCGTAACATGCCGTTCTGAAGTTATCTCCCTAACAAATCCAGATTATATCTCCCTAACATGTTGTTCTGAAGTTATCTTTCTAACTGGTTCAGTATATATATCTTATGTTGTATAAAAGGGCAAAATTGGTATTTTAAGGGGCCTTTGGAGATTTTAGGTGGCTTAAAAAGCAATGTTCAATTTTGAAAGCACTCGTGTATTGTGCTGATCACGGCGTTAGTCACGCACTTTGCATGCCTAACCAATTAAACTCAGCGGTTCGCACATGTCAATGAGGTAATGTAAATCTCAAATAACCACTTTTTTTATTACTGAAAAAAAGCTCACTGGAATATTCCTAATTTTATACCCCGTGTTTAAAACGCGTCGTTGCTCGAGTTTGAATTTAATTTTACAATAAGATTTAATTTTTTTCTCAGCACCTTGAATTTGAATATGATATTTGATATGTGCTCTCGACGAATATTTTCTTAAAGAATGGTTATGGTTATATCGATCTGTTTTTTTTAATAATATGTACGGATTTAGCACGTTCATTCGTAAATATAATATAGCAAAGGTTTTTTCCACAACAATATAGCAAGTGCATGATTTAACATAATAACCAAAAATGTTATTTATTTATATTATAGATTGGTCTGTATGTTACAAGTAGAGAAAAAGTTACGACTTTTTTTTTTTTTTTAATAAATAGATCAGAGTTTGGCTTTAGACGTTTTGTCAAAATTAGGTTATGTTTGGATTGGTGGAGAGTGATGGAATGGAATGGAGTGAGATATATCCACATTCCATTGTTTGGTTACGTAAAAAATTAATGGAGTGTGATGGAACTCATTCCATTCATTCCGTTCCGTTCCACTCCGTTCCGTTCCGTTGGTTTTCACTTATCCAAACAGAGCCTTAAAGTCTTGCGAAGAATGCTAACAAATCCAATGATATCTCATATTTTAGTTTGGTGATGACTGATTGTTAAGGGAAAATGTTGTGTTATTTGAATAACTATTATTTGACAATTGTAGAACAACGATAATTTTATAAAGAAAATGATATTGATACAAAAACCAAAATAATAGAAACAGAAAGTAAAAACACAATGAGTATGCGAGAGAAAATTGTCACATAAATTATCAAAAAAAGGTTGTACAAATATCATTTCTCTAAGGAAAATGATATGATTATTCTCTTTTTAACATTATTTATAATTATAATTCCCACTTTTTTTATTAGGTGAAACACATGTAAGTCTTATATTATTTTATGCGTGATCACTTTCAAAGTATGAGACCCACTTTCTTTTCATTCAATAAAAGAGTGAATGTTAGGGAGAGTGTCCATAACACTCATCGATTGTCAAATAATTTGTAATCTATTTCTTCGTTTGTTATATATAAATCAGGTTAAATGTTATGCTAATATTTTAGTTTGTCGTGACACTGGTACAAACTGCTCTTAAAAACAACAAATGTCTATGTCTTAACAAACTTGACGTTTGATAGATTATGGACTAATACAAGTCGGTCCTATGAAGAACAAACTTCTATGCCTTAAAATATTTGACACTTGGCTGACTACCGACTCATATGGATGGTCATACCATGTGGCCATACCTAGTTAAGGTTGACCATTTAATGTTCCTAGCTAAGCTTGACCATTCAGGTCATGCCTAGCTCATCACCACCATTCAAATATGTCTAACTCAACTCAACCATTCAAACCATGTTGAGGTCCACCTTTATCAGTTGCACTAAGCTCATCCCCCGTCTCAGCTATACAAGTTAGTTAGACACCAAGTTATTGCCCAAGTGAAAGTTATAGTCTCCTTAGAAAAGTTTCATGGCATGTCGCACATCTTGCATGAACAAGTGACATGAGCCGCGTGTGCTCCAACTTCACCCTATATTGACGAGTTGCATAGAGAAAGAGTGATTAACTCGACATGTTATAGTACTCTTTCGAACGATGTACGTGGATCTCGGAGGTGTAACTTAATCAGCATGGACATCTAAGAAGAGACCGATTACATCAAAAAAGTGTGAACTATAAAAAGATACACTTAAAAGGAAAAATGATTTATCCTTTTAAAGTATATAATGCATTTTATGTTAGACATTTCAATGTACTTTTAGAGTTCTATCTCTAAAACATTTTAGTTTTTTGAAATAATCTAAAATATTTTAGTGAGAAGTCTATTTATTATCTCTATATTCCTGTGTTTAGATATATATGAATAATCATTTAACTAAACTTAATTTGAATTGAGGATTGTCTTGTTGTGTGCAAGTGTGAGTTATATGTTCCACATCATATAGAAAAGTAATGACGATACAAGTAAGTAAGAGCTTCCGCTTGAAGGGGGAGCATGATGAATAGATGGACTCACACTTGAGGGGGAGTGTTATGTGCAAGTGTAAGTTATATGTTGCACATCAGATAGAAAAGTAAAGGTTGAACACCTTATAAATAAGAGGGCCCATAAACTCATTGTCTTAAGATTTTGGGTAAGAGTGTGTCCTTTCTCTCAGTAGTGTGGTTGTTCTAACTTCGATGTGGACGGTCCCCGAGAACTCCCTAACATGTCTACCTTGTATTGCCTCATTTGTTTTAGTTGATCTATCTATTAATAAAATCCATATTTTCATAAATTAAAAAACTAAAAACATACAAGTCGTTAATCACTTAAAACACTGCGTTTTAGTGCCAAAAGTTACCTGATACAAATTACATAGGGGCATACATACAATGTCGTGTATTTTTGTCCAATTTGGTGTCAAAATACAATTTCATTTCATATTAATATGTTGGCAAGTAATCACTTTACCTTACCCAAGAAAAAATGATTGGGCGATTGTGGATTACTGTATTTATCTGTTACTACAACTTACAACAAATACGAGGGACAACACTTGAGTGACATTGGCCAACCATAATGTCACATGTGTTTTTTTCTTTCTCTTTTATAATATGTTTTTGTTTCTTTATATACGTGTGACATTGGGGTTGACCAATGTCATCAATGTCACCAACCACAATGTCACTCACATATTAGTCAACAAATATCGGTTAAAAAAGTAACGTCTGTGTAAAGAAAAGAACGTGACGTTAACAAGAACCGTTAATCTTTTCTGTTGAATGGTACGTGTTAGGTACGAAAATACCAAACGGAGAATTACCCACCATCTTTTCATTTCATTTCATTCAGAAACCTTCCTATAAATACATCCATCCACATTTCACAACTACTCTCATTTTCATCAAGCTCTCGTTTCAGCTACCACAGACAAAACAGTACTCTCTCTTTCTCTCTATCCATCTTCTCTTATCATTGTATGGCAGCCAATTCGAGCAGCGGAGCGATCACTACCTTCGGGAAACGAGTCATCAACCAGATCTGGAAGAACAACAACTCCATCTCTTCCTCTCCTCTCTCCTTAGCATCAAGGTATAATTTTCATTTTCTTCAGTTTTAGTATTTTACTCTGTTTTTTTGCTATAAATTGAACTCTAATTAATTACTACTGTTGCTAATTAATCGATGTGTTATTTCAATTTATGAAATTATTATGGAGAAATTTTTGTGATCTGTTCGGTTTTGATATTGACATATTGTGAAGTAGTAATTTGTGATTAATTAGTCATACTTAGAAGTTAGAAGTTCATTCGTACGGTTCTTTTATTACAATTTGCGGAATTTTCGGACATTACTATGCGATTTTTGTTCCTAATATTCCGATTCCGTTCATTTCTACGGGAATTTTTTTCCAAACGGTGAATTCGATTCGAGTATAGATTTTCTAGAATTATTCAGTTAATTGTGTACTTGCTTAGATTCTGATTCCTTTTATGCTGGAAAAATTGAGGTCTGATTGAACGTTGAAAACAAGATTCCATTAATTTCGTATTTATTCCTTTCCCTGGATTTTTCTTTGTGCGGTTCTTTTGCAGTAATTTTTCTTTTCTAACCTTATCTGATTCCTCTTTAACCTTTTTTCTTTTTGCTGACACTAGCATTGCCTTTTTCTCATTTTGGATGCTTTCACTTTTTGTTGTATACTTTATATTATAAAATTAATAAAGGAAATTTCCTTGCATCTTGGAGTGTGATGCAAATGAATTAACTTCTTTCTGCAGTGCCGTCTGTATATGAAGAAAATTTGTCCAAAAAATTGTTGTTCATATCCTTTGGTATTGAGCAAAAAGTAAATAAAATAATAATAATGATTAAAAGATAAAGTATTTTGGGTGGTATTGATGATAATGTACGTCAAAGTTTGATTTGACAACGCCAAATATCATCCCTTGCCTCCTTTGTCGGATTGAGGGAAATGTCTTTTTTCCTACTCATCCATCCACCTCAACCAACCAATGTCACTTTCCACTGTACCCTGTGAATTTGTTCTGGTTGTGTTCAATCAAGGTTATCATGCTTTTCATATTAGTACTATTCCAAATTTGACCTTTTTATTCTTCCAAAATGTCTTGGATTTATTTATTAAGTTCAACTTTTTTCTGATATAAATTAACTTCAACTTTTGGTTAATTAGTCAAAAAAAAGTTTTGGTTAATGAATAAGAATCTTTTGGTTCAACTCACAAAGTTAAACATTCGTCAATTTTTTACCTTCCTGAGCCAACATGGATATTTTTATTTTTTTAAGATATGGACAAACATTTTGTTAAGGTCAATGAACCTGATTTGGTTGATAAAGAGTTGAATTCTAATTTATAGTTCAACTTGTCTTTATTGAATGATTCAGAAGTAACTCAATTAACAATCAATGGACTCTAATTTGTAGTTCAACCCGCCTTTATCAGATGATTCAAACATAACTCAACTACCATTCAATGAACTTGTTTGAGCTTTATGTGATCCAACTCAATTATACTTTTAAACTTTTTATTAGAAAAACAAATCTTGTTACTAGCCGCTCTTTTTTTATTATTATTTGGCATTTATGAGAGTTTTGTCAACGTGGAAATTATAACATGGATAAGATCTATGCATGTGGGTCCAAGTTATTATCTTTTTAGCTAGACGTGGGGTTTGTTTTTATCTAGTCAGAATCTTTAAGGATCAAAACTTACAAAACTCTGTTCCCGCCGCTTGTTAGAGTCTTTTTAGTAATTTTTCTAACATTTGAAAATACACTTTCCGTCCCGCAATAAATGACCCATTTAAAAATGTGTAATTTTGATATAATTTACTTTGACAATATTTTTTTACTAATATACAAAGATAAATAATATCATATAAAATGTCTTTAAATTTGTCTTGATGAGTATTTTCAAAATATCAAATTTTCATAATTTTTTTCTAATGTATTATTTAAGATATTTAAGCTTAAAATTATGCATTAATATACATAATGAGGTCACTGAGCATAGGGATAGGCCCATCTGATCAGTGTAAAATGCAGACATTCAATTATGATGGTTTTTAACTTATCTATCCATATGTTTTCTCATTTAATAACTGTATTAAGAACCATGGAGGAAACACTTAAATAATGCACTTTGAGTTTTCTCATTTATTTTATTTATTAGTAATTGTAAACATTTTTTTTTAATAAACTAAGCAAATTATATTAAAAGAATAACTAACGGCCCCTCAAGTACAAGGCGTGCTAGAGGTAACTGTTAAAAGTTTACGTACAAAACAATCAGGCTACCAACAGCCAAAGAAGCCAAAAATAAAATTACATCACAACTTGAAAACAACATAATGAGTTTTGCCTCCAAAAAGGGTAGTCAAAGTCGAACGTCACGTAGTTTGCTTTCAACCACCAATATGTTTGGAGTTTAACCTTTTCAAGAAGTCCTGTAAGCTGATCAAAATGATTATCAAAAATTATATTGTTACGGTCTTTTCAGATATCAAATAAGGCCGAAATCTAAATAATAGAGAAAGCTGTCCTTGAATTCTTTGAGAACCCTCCAAGAGCACAAAACTGACTTGAATGAGCATATAAGTCGCCATGAAGAACTATATCGATACCAAGCCAATGGGATATCAGAAGCCACAAACAACCGTAGTGATCACACTTAAAAAACAAATGGTCTCTATCCTCTACAGCCCCACATGAAGCCACACAAGATACCTGTGAAACATCCAGAACATGTCTCGTCTGCAAATTGTCCTTTATAACAAGTCTATTCAGAAAGAGTTGCCAGACAAAAATATTAACCTTTAACGGAACCGCTTTATGCCACAGAAAATGATGAAAATCCTCAGTAATATTGATGTCAACTGCTGTTAAGTAAGAATAAGCAGATTGAACAGTGTATTTGTTGGAAGGGTGAAGTTTCCACACCCACCTATCAACCAAGCCAACCTGCAAAACAAGAACTGACAACCGCTCCACACATTCTCCCACCAACAACTCCTCCCACGCAAATAACCTCTGCCTCCATTCCACGCCTCACCACCCACCCCCCAACCTAATGTATACATCTCCGACACCGTAGCTAGTTTATTTTTCGATAACTCAAAAAGTCTTGCATAAGACGTTGCTAACGGAATATCACCTAGCCACGGATCCACCCAAAACAACGTTGTGCTACCATCCCTGACCTGCCTAACTATGTTATCAACCAGCCATGTAGCATCCGTCAATCCAGCACCCAGTCGAATTTTGTTTAGTTGTCGCCACCAAATCGACCCAACCCCCTCTGCAAACCGCACCCTCCCACACTCCTCACCATACTCCGAAGCACTAAACTCCACAAACTATCCCTTTCCTCCAACACCCTCCACACCCATTTCCCCATTAAAGAGATGTTATTCTGGGATATATGTGAACATATATCTTGAACGGCTTATACATGTGATTTAAAATTTAAAGTGATACTTATTCTGGTATATATGCAATTTTATTTCTTTTTGAACCTCGCTAGAATACATATTCGTGTAATCAACTAATTTTTGAATGGCTAGCTTTAATGGACACACAATGTCCATCAGAGGTGCCATATATTGACAAAAAAAAAAGGTGCCATTATATAAGTTGTTTGTCAATGTGCATGGAAATGGAATAATTAAGTTATGTTAACTTATAGTATTAAAATTAAATATGTTCATGTACCAAATAACAATACCATCAGCACCAGTTACTACCTATTTGTTTCTTTGAACACAACAAAGCACTCCAAAGACGCGTGTTCCATGCTCTCAAATATCAATTTATTGTTTCCTTTTGGCCCTCATGGAAAGCATATAAAAACTATTATTTATCAATTAAATTCTATATGTATTTCTTCATTGCGTGCCTACCTGTCCAAGTTCTAACCTTGGAATTTGAAAAATTCATTTATTTATTTAAATGATAGTTTTGGCCATAAACTATTTTCAAGATCAGAATGTATGGGGCTGGCGGTGTGGGCCGGTGGGGATAAGGTGGTCATAGCGGTGTGTTTACTTGTACATTTGGTTTAGCAATCTCAATCTCGTCAGTTATTCTTGACAAAGTTGCCCACATCTAATCTAGATATGGTGCTGTTTAAGACGCATCTGTCTATATCTTTTTTCTTATAGCTACATGTGTTCATAATGTCTATGGGATGGGAGGAAAACTTTTTTGTTTTCTTATCCATGTTCATGTACGTATTTATTAAGATTTTTTAAAATATTATCAAAAATATTTTGAAAAATGTATATTTTTTAAAAAAAATATGATGTAAAGTATATTTGTTTTACTTTTAAAAAATTAAAATATAAATTATATTGGTAATTATATAAATTATACTTTACTTCATTTCTTTTTTCGTTTTAAATCGATAGGCCAAAAAGATGATTCAATTTAGATGAGGGCGTGGAAAACGCGGGCAGAATACTTAATTACGAAAAGTTGGTGGACCAGTTGGTGGTCCAAACGTTATTAAGGTCGTAGATACCCATCACGTGATCACTAATCTTTGCTTTCACAACTAACCATCCATCTGTATATGCCATGTGGATGACTCATTCACACACCCCATCTATCAAATTTCAAATATGCTTTTTTTGGTTGACAGAATAAAGATGGTCATTTTTCGTACATGGTTTAAGATGAATTTTAAATTCATAGAACAAAAATCTAAGGTTAATTCATTTTGTTTAAAATGATTAATTAAGTATTATAAAGTCACTAGGATACTGGTCAATTGAACACCAAAAAAAATTGATAATTATATATATGATTAAACTTTTAAAAGGTTTCAATGATACAGTTTATGGAAATCAATATCTAATTAATTATGTTGCTTTTTTGGACTTGAAATTGTATTCATTCTTATGATGGAATTTGGTTGGAATACAGGAGGGCAGCATACAGTTCGGTGTACGACAAGAACGCTGATGATCAGATCCACTCTGAGCCTGTTCCTGATGATGTGATCCAGGCAACTCAATCCACCAAATACTGGGCCCCAAACCCACATACTGGGGTATTTGGGCCCCCAGGAGAGCAAGCCAGTGGCTTCCATTCAGCCAATGCAAGTGCTGCTGCAGGTTCTGTGCTGGAGGAAAAGGCTTGGTTTCGTCCCACCAGCATTGAGGACTTGGAGAAGCCCCACCCTAATCCTTAATAGTTCCCTAATCCCTTTCCTTTAGAACATAATATATGTATATGTTTGCGTATAAATAAGGGCAGTACTTGTGTGTGAGTGGCCAAGTTGAAGTGGTGTGTGGTTATTCTAGCTTGTGTATCTATATTTTGTGCTGAACTTAAAAGAGTGCAGCATAGACTGCAATATTGCAGGTTGATGCTCCTTGAAGAGTGTGGACTAGACCCCTTCTTATACATATAGCTAGACATGAACTACGTTCATATGCATGTAAGCTTCTTGTCTGTGTTTTCATGCAGCAGCTTTAATATTAGACCTATGTTTATGTTATGGTTGTGTCTATGGTGTGACTTAATTTTCTTCTTAGCAATACCAATAGAAATTATCTCTATCCGCAAAAATTTATCAACATCAATAAAAACAATTCTCAATGACTTTTGACGAGCAGCACAGATTTTGACTTTGCCGAAATGGAAATAGATTTCGGCAAAGTTCAATTTGAATTTGTTAGAATAAATAAAAATAGGTTCTAACAGTAACATAGTTTAATCTCATTTACTTGAATAGAATTGGGTTTTGACCAACTCAAATTTTGAATATGCGAAAAATATCTAGTTCTAGTTTATCGAAATTTTGTGGGGTGGAAGAAGGGTAGATTTCAGTTTTACAAGATTTGTTGGAGCAGGAGTCAAATTTGAAGGGTATATTATAAAAATTTCAGAGGAGAGATGGGGCGGGGTAATTGGGATCACTCTGCTATCTTAACCCAATTGTATCAACGAACTTTCTTCACTCAATACCTGAAATTACAGAAGTCAGGGGTTGCTGAACTGATCACACACTTGATATTTATTTCCTTACATATTTATAATAGGGTTTTGTTAAGGTGTCTTTTAGCAAGTTATTCTATGAGTATTTATTAAAAGACACCAACTAATTTTTATGAAGGTATATTTTAGCAAAGATATAACTAAAAAATGAAAATCACACCTTGAGGTGTGGGTTGCTAAAAGACACCTTCATGAGTGGCTTCTAGCAAAACCCTTTATAATATACTATAATCATATAACTTGTATTGGTGTAACCAAAAAAATATAACTTGTATTGGCTTGTTAAAAAGAGCAATGCTACTAGTTATGAAGGATTTATACAATAAGAGAAGAATGCATATAGGGGATTTGACCAATGTTGGTTATACAATTATTTTACTAAGGAAAAGTCACATGTTGGCACGTAAAATTAATTTGTTTAACAATTTATCATAACAATAACCATTTTCCTCTATTAAAAAATGTCTCAGTAGATACAGTTTTTAATAAATATTTACATGAAAATATGTTTGTTTTACATTAGATTTGAATAGAACAAATATAAAATCAAATATTTGAATACTGGGATTCATAGCCTTTCTAATACAATGCTATGAAACACTCACTCCGGGACAAATCTCAATAGTTAGATTAATTCAAACGGTCCAAGAACTAAAAGAGAATGGTCACTAAATTGTTAGCAGAGCGATGGTGATGGAAAAAAAAGAGCTTTGATGACTCAGCCTCTAACAGTGGTGAAGACATATCAAAATGGAGGATGAAGTGGTTGGGTTGATGACGAAGGTGGGGTAGCAACAAAATGATTAATGTGGGGTGACAAACGAGTTCATTGTGTTCAAGTTAGTCAAAACTTGAATGAGATAACACATGAAAATTATTGTTTCTAATATTCACAACAATTGTTCTACACATCTGTGCCCCCGTTTTTTTTATATATAATTGTAGTTTATAGTGATTGAATGAGTTAAATATATCACCAACATAGTTTAAATCAGCCAACATTAACAACACCTTATGGCTTCTCTTGTTTTAGTGGTTTCCAATTTCAATCCTACAAAATCACTTAATGACTTTGGCATCAGCAAAGTAATTGGTGAAGGTCAACCACTGATCTCGTTAAACAAAACTGGTTAACTATAAGGCAAATGGAAATGGCACCTTTAATATAGTCTAGTAAATAAAGTATGAGCTGGGCACCAACAGTGAAAAGAACCTACGATCATAACACATCAGTTTTCATATAGTGAGCTATACTTTATTAAAAACTAATCATACAGCTTTACATACAGGGATGAAACTTGTGTGAATCTTCAAGTTCAGTTGATGTTGAAGATCTGAAAATGCATGTATCTCCTAGTTTAGTGCTTGCTCTTATCTTCGCTATCACCATCTATGGTGTCATGCAAGCGTTGCTGGTATTCTACAGGACTTTGAGAATCTTCCCAACCCCCAATGTCTCTTGATTGTTCTTCGGCAGATAGTAGGTTTTTCTTTTCATTCTTGCTTCCCTAAATCACAATTGACAACAATAGAGATCCATGTAATGTAGCTGTTTGAGAGAAATAGACATCTTATTTACATAATGCACTACTTTGTCTAAACACGGTGAGAAAAGTACCTTAGACATTTCTTGATGCCGATTCAGACGTCCTTTCTTCTTTGTACTTGAAGATTGCTGATCCACTACATTCCTAAATAGCCGAAACCCCTGAATATCTCCATTTCTGATGCTTGCTTCTAGCTGCAATGTAAAATTTTCTATCATCCTCAAAACAAAAGGGCTGCTCTTAAAGAAGCAGTAGGAAAATACATTAGCAAATCAAAGTTCAAAAACAGGTGAAACCTGAATATGAACAATACAGAAGAGAATACTAGCAATTGGTAGCCAGCTATCCTCGGGCGAAATTGATAGATTTGACCTGACAATACAATGAATCAATATATCACAAATACAATAATGTTATTTAGAAGACAATGCAAACAAAAGGAAGTTAAGCAATCAAATCAAAGTCCACATCAGTCTAACAATACCTGAGATAAGGAGCCAAATAAACAAGAGAGTAAACAGCATAACGACGATTACCAGTATCAAGCCACGCAAACACCCAACTCTACAATCAATAAACAAATATTATATTTAAACTCATTGCAATGCAATATAAATAAGAAATTGAAATTACAAAAAAAATACTTTTTTTATTTTTACTTACAAGCCAATTAAAATAAGGAATGAAACTCATGATCCCCATAACAGCCAACCTTGTATCCGTTGAAGTTAAAGAAGATTCTTCTTCCTCTTCGGTGGCGACTGGTACCGGAAGAATCAATGAACTCAGCATGCAAGCTCCGATTGCCGCGGCGAACGGAGCATCGTCGGCGAACACTGCTTTGCAGTAGCTTTCTCTTTCTCTACGATGATCTCTATTGAATTTGAAGCTGGGTTTGATTTTAATTCCGAAGGAGGAAGGAGAATTGATGAGAAATGGTTTTTTGAATTTGAATTTGAAACTAGGGCGTGAATCAAAGAGGATCATAGTAGAAGAAGAACAACAATTCATGGGGTACGATGATGATGAGGGAATTAAGGTGTGATTGTTGAGTTCAATTTGATTTGATTGAAATGAATAGAGACAAAATGCACCGAATATTATTTGTTCTTCTTGGGAACAAAACTTAACAAAGTACAAAAATACTAGTATCGTATACTACTACATACCCAAAAGGAAGAGAATTGGATCCATATGTTTTAGGTTCAGCCCAAATTACTTCTTTTGAGTTGAACCTTAATTAATATGTTTAAAAAATATTAATTCATACCCCCACACCTATTTTCCATACCAAACATTTTAACAAAATTCCAATTTTAAACATTAAATGGTTAGGTTATTAAACCAAATATATTTGATTTGGCATAACTTAGTTCCAATCCGTGTGTGGTTTTGAAGAGGAGGAGTATGATTGTCTCCGATGTGTGTCCAATTTTAAACACTAAATGGTTAAATATGTTGCTTGCTGATGTGCTACGTATCGCTCTTATCACAGATAAATGATTGTTTGACCGTGGCTAAATCCTGGATCGACAACTTCAACCATTAAGAAGAAGAACCGTATAGTGTATAATTTTGCATCTCAAATTGTATGGAAAATTGTAACTTTCAATCACAAATTTCATAAACATCATCCCCTATAATAATCATATCATCAACATATAAGAAATATAGTAGAAAACAAAATAGAAACTAAAGTGGAACAAAAATTACGACTTTAGTGTAGAATTTCTCCCTTTTCATTAGTCAAAGACAATGGAGAGAGAAAAATGAGGAGAGAATAAAAATATAATGTTATTATGACAGAGAGAAAATTGTCATAAAGTGGTTGTACAATATCATTTCTCTTTTTTATTTCCTTAAAAAAAATGTTGGCCCTCTGTTGCACCCAAAATATATATAAAACAAAATACAGTAAAAAAAAGGCAGAATGTGTCATCTTTTTTGTTAGCAAACCTTGAAGTTCATGTTCATCCTCAAGCATCTAATCCAATCCAAGGTGGTTAAACATGTTTTATTCTTTTTTCGTTTATGCTTCATACCTTCTCCGATTACTTAGATCCAATTTCAATCATAATCAAAATCATCCAACGTTCGTTCTTTTATCAAAAATATTTGAAATTCACCTTTGTTTGGATAAATTCCATTTTGTGATTTACGGGTTTCAAGATTTTGTGTTTACCAACATTATAAACAATTTAATTTCACCTTGGTCTCACAAAAATCTTTTTTTTTTAGATTTATGGGTTTCATGATTTTGTCTTTCACAAGCTTGCTTGTATAGGAATTAATTAATTAATTTTTTGGTTTTGTTTTGTAGTAACAACTCCATTATTATTGTAACAACAAATATGAAGAACCAAGGTGGTTATGTTCCACCTGCATACATCCCATTGGGGCAATCAGATTCAGAGACAATGAGTGTCTCTCCTCTGCACCATAGAAATAGTAGCAATGGATCAAATCAATGGTCTTCTGGAATCTGTGCTTGTTTCGATGATATGCAGAGCTGTATGCTACTTCCTTACCTTGTTTAATCACCAAGGTGCCTCTTGTTGATTATGTATGTTTGTTTGTTTGTTTAACGATATTTGTTTGTGTCCTTGTTCTTTAAGTATTAGTTATGTTGCTATTTTTAAGAATATTAACTAGTGTAGAGTTCGTGCACAAATGTAGGTGAAGAAATGACGGGAATAAGAGGTATGAATTTCTTAGTAGAAGACATTTAGATAGATAGAATCTAGAAGGTTGGTTGGAGTTATGCAATTAAAGTTGTGTGTCGCAGGTTGGAGTTATGGAATCAGTCTCTTGAAAATGGATGGGAAGACCAGCTACCATAGACCCAAAATAATATCAAAAGAAACATGCACTGTTACACCGCCCATCATATTATTTTTAGGATGGATGACACGGGCAAATGCACGCCTATCCCACAGATCTTACGAGTAAAATCTATGATCAGTAGGATAGGCGTCAGGATCACCCATGGTCATTGAAGATTTTGTGAGATCTCTTACGAGTAGGATCAATATTTTGACTGCCTTGACAATAAGGATTAGGAGGGGAAGTTCTGAATTTTATTGCTTCGCACTGTCTTTTGATTGATTATAGCCTTTTCTTGTGTTTGTTAAACAATACTCAATTAAGTGAATTCTTAACTCACTGAACTTATTTATGGTTGTTACTAGACATTCTTTTATAAAACTTTTCCCCCTGTTTCACAGCAGTAGTTATTTGATGTATATATAAAGGGCGTGGAGTAAGAAAAAAATCATCAATATTTAACACCGTATTTAGTCAAATGTTATTTTAGCTTGTTGATTAAAATATTTAAATTATTGTATAAAAAGCTCTTGTCTTTTGTTTTTACCTTTCTGTATGTTACAAAAAGTTTGTTCTGTTATTTTTCGATAAACTGGTTAATAAAAAAATTGATTATAAACTTTCGGCTTCGGTGCAGGTTGTATAGGCTGTCTTTGTCCTTGCTATCTCTTTGGGAAGAATGCCGAGTTTCTGGGTTCTGGCACGTTCATGGGATCATGTGTTACCCATTTTATATTGTGGAGTCTTGTTAATACAGCCTGCTGCTTGTTAACCGATGGCCTGTTTTTGGGATTACCTGGATGCCTTGTTTCGTGTTATGCTTGTGGCTACCGCAATACCTTAAGATCAAAGTATAATTTGCCGGTAATAATATTACAACCATGCTTTACATCAAGTCTTGGAACTTGTTTTTTCACCTTTTCCTTCTACTTTCTATTATGGCTGTTATGTTTCAAACTTTTAAATATAAGTGTTGTATTTAGTTATTGCAATGTTGCATTTTGAATGAGACTGGTTAATGTAATTGGAGTAAAATAGTAATTGGTTCTTAGCTGGAGATTAACCAGTCAGTAGATTGGAAGCATAATTAGGCACATTCTAATAGTAAAGGAACTGTTTAGATATGTCGATAGGGAACGAGCATAAATTCCTCAGCTTTTCACTTCCTATAGACAGCAAGTTGCAGCAATTGAGTCCTGACACATCATCTGAGATGAGTGAATTTAAAATATGTCTAAAAATTCAAATGCGATAAAAATGAAAGAAAGGAGATCTGTCTTTATGTCTATATCACCAATTCTATAAAAGAGAGTATGATGTCATCTGGTAGAGTTAGATAATGCAGGTTGAAGGGTGCTATTCAAGTACAGTTTTCCCTAGAAGAAAACTAGAAAATTGAAATAAACTTGTACGACTTGCTTTTCATTCATGTTTCAGAACTTCAGAATCCTTTTAGGTAGTTTAAGGGAAGTTCTCAGACTTTGAGAGAATGCATATTTCTCTTGAAAACATTCCTGGTACTGTGAAACACTTCTTTCTCCACATGCCTATGCCCAAATATTTTCCTAGTTGCAGATACATTTTTGAAAAAAAAGGATTTGCCTTTAATAGAGAAAGTTTAGCACTTTATATGAATCGCCCAATCTAAATTTTTTGGATGTCTCTTGTGTAATATTAATAATGAAAAGAAAATCTGATGATGCAAAGCACAATACTAATGATATTCTTTTTGTCTTGTGAAGGAAGCACCTTGTGGGGATTTTGTAACACATTTTTGCTGTCATCTGTGTGCCATTTGTCAAGAGTACCGTGAAATACGCGAAAGAGCTGGGGATTCTGAAGCTACAGATATGAAGCTGGCGGTAGTTACAGCTCCACAAGTCCAGACAATGCAGTCAGATTCCAATCAGTAATGCCACAACCCTGCTCCCCTTATCCCTTACACAGTTTATGGTTTGAGGGTTTCAAACTTGGGTGAAGCATGTGGTTCATTATGCACTACAAGTGAATGTAGTTATTCTACTGATCATAGCATTTCTCACTTTTACTTTTTCAATTATCTTGGAGGAAAAACTAGAAGAATATAAAACACTCAGCTGTACATGAAAATTTAGTATGTTCAATGCTTAGTTATATATTACTTCTTCAGTGCCATCTTTACCACTTTATTTTCCACCTTCAAGACTAACGAAACTGCTTATCCCCGTGGCATTACCTAATTGTTCTTATCGGGTCATTCCAACTTGTAATTTCACCTAGTGATTTGCCTCTCCGGGAGCAGGATTTATGTTTGTTGGTTACCAACATAGAAGCAATGCCTTTCGCGGTAAGGTATTGAGATTAAGTGTTGTAAGTTAAATCTATCACAAGTGATTGTTGCACAGGGTGTGTAAGTGTTGTAAGTTAAGGTATTGAGTTTAATTTATATTGATAAAAAATGGTAGGTGCACAAGGTGTGCAAGTGTAGTAAATTTCAAGGTATCAAGTTTGATTTTTATTGATAAAAGGAAATTAACAAGGTTAGTCGGACTTCATGTTGGGTTCTAATTATGCGCCTTACACCAAGCAATTGCTCATATAGTTATGTTAGCTGCATTTTATATTCCAGTTACAAAACGTGTCTCTGAAAGCAAGCAATTGTTATGAACAGGAATCTAGAAGTCTTTTGCATTTTTACCTTCTTTATAATCCAAGTTGATAGAAAAGAAACGGATGAAAATGTTTGTGTAAAACAGACGTTGAAAATAAATCCTAGTGTCGAGGATGATGATGTATTCCAATATGTGTTTGTATTAAAATAACAATAATAAAGGTAGCATTATTAATACTAATAATAGTTTTCTAAAAAAAAAATAGTGACAATTGCTTTTAAAAATGTATATCAATGTAGCAATAAGTTTCACTAGAGAGTAACAATCAAATTAACAGTAACATTGACATGGAAACAAAATATAAAACTGAATTTAGAGCTTAAGTGACAAATCAAGCCTCTAAGATTCAGAATTGGAGGATTCTTTTCATTGTTGGACTTCAACCGATCAATATCATCTTTGGTAGAAGTGGGATCCACGCTATTTTTATTGTCCATGATTGAATTTGAACTTGTAGCAACGTTCGTAGAAGAATCTCCAAATTTTATAAGAGCTCCAATTTTGTTATTGTACCATCTTCAATTCTTGAAGTAGTTGCACCACCAAATCCTAGAATCCAAACGCGGATGCGCTGGATTGTGCTAGCAGCGTGTGGTTGATTGCTTCAGATTAGGATATGTGGCTCTATACCTTTAGGTTGTTTTGCTTCATCTATTCGAGTTGTTTTTCTATCTTTTGTTTATACTGGATCGGATTTTATGTCCCTCAGTCTTATGTATTGTTTCTATTTTAATCTATTTAGGGTGTTACAAATCCGTCTGCAACCCATTTGCTTAAAAAAAACTCTCAAACTAACAAGCAAAGGGTCTAGTATCTCTTTCAAACATAAAACACCATTACCATACCCAAAAGGTCCAAAGCTATCTGGTGTAATCGTAGAGTTAATATAAGATGGTTTTTAACCATAGATTCCATTCTAACGCTGAGTTCTCTATAATAAAGTTATGTGAAAAAAGTACTTGGATAACTACTAAAATAAGGATTAAAGTGAGGTTGCCCTAAACCTAGTTCATACACTTGTTTACATTGCTTTTCTAATGCATGTTCCACCTTATGAGCATTTTGGTGGGGTGTAACGGTTCGGTTTGGATCGGTGTTTGGTAAAAAAAATGTCTGAACCAATGAAATCTTTATCGGTTCGGTTTTTACTGTTCTTCAAAAAAGAAACCAAACCAAACTAGTTAGTTTGGTTCGGTTTGGATCGATTCGATTGATCGGTTTGTTTGAAAATACAATAAAAAAAATTCATAATTTCACAAATTTGTACTCCGTGCATACAAGTACAACATACTCAAACATTTCATAGAACTTTGTTTTCCATGTTCTCTGTTTTTCATGAACCAAACTAGATCGGTTTAGGTTGGTTCGGTTCGGTTTTGAAACGAACCAAACAAGATCGGATACTTTTTCGGTTTGGATTTTCGGTTTCATCGGTTTTGTCCGAACCACTTACATTCTAACTGTGAAGTAGAAAATTTTTCTTGCAAAATAAGCATGAAAAACACCTTGAATCCAAATTCTTCTCTTCATTGCTGAATATTTTCAGTCCTTCAACAAGTTCAGCGTGGCTGCATGCCACGAGTAGCGCAACACATAAAACTGAGTTCAACTTAAGTGACCTGAGTTGTAAACACAACAGAAAGTAAGGTTATGTTTATCTGAATATAATAAGACTGCTGGGAAGTGGAAAACCCTAACTCATTAGGGTTTTGGCTTGTGCTGCGCAACAATGTTGTCAAGGTTAAGAAGATATATGGTGGTGCTGCTGTGGCTGCGGCTGTTTCTATTATTCTCAATAACAAATTTCCATGTCCAATATTTGTTTCCTTCTCCTCCTCATCCTCCTACTCCTCATTTATACTGTCTAACGTGTTTCACTTTGATAATTTCGTTGTTCCTTCTGGCACAATCAATGATGTTGTTTCTGCTGAATTGTGGTTAGGTGCCATGCTCTCTCAAGGTCTTGGTTCCATATCCAATTACAACACTCTTTTCTCTTACCTTCGCGACATGGGGGCATACACGGCTGTTATTTCTTATGCTCAACAATTGGAATCCCGATCCGATCAGATTCAGGTTTTTCCAGATATTGATACTTGGAAAATCCTCATCGCTTGTCACTCTAGAAAATGTAACATGGCTTCAGCATTCTCTTTCATCAAGTCTGATCATCATCCTAGTACTTCCACCTTGAATGATCTTTTCCATGGTCTTTTTCTCCAAGGTGAGATGCACAAAGTATTTCCCTTTTATAATGATGTCTTATTAAAGGGTTTTAAGTTAGACGAGACTAGTTATGATTTTCTAATCAGTGGGTTATGTAAAATAGGAGAAACTGAAAAGGCCATAGAATTGTTGAGACAGGTACAGATTGACGGCGGCTACATAGATTTTTATGTCAGGTCATTCTATAACACGACCATATTCAGACTATGCGAAGATAGACTTGTAAACCAAGCCTATGATTTATATTCTGAAATGATTGTAAAGAAGATCACCCCTTGTGCTATCACATATCATAATCTAATCTATGCTTATTGTATCGTTGGTCAATTTAAACAAGCAATTGCCTTGTTTAAAAAATTGGAGGCATTAAAATACATGGATCCAAGTGTTTATGTTCCTACTGAAGGAGAGGTGAAAGCTGCTAAAAGTACAACCGCTCTTATGATAAAAGGTGGTGTCAAACCAATTGTTGCTGGTTATCACTCGGTGATTGATGAACTATACAAAGGAGAAGGACAAATTGGAAAGATTGCACAAATGGTGGAAACATTGCGACGTTACAAAATTAAGCCGGAACATAAATACTACTCCTATTAATTATGGTTATGATTATACCAAATAGACTATTTCATGGGCTTTCAAGTAAGCATTGACGTCACCACGAAAGACAATGGTTGCAGACCAATTGGTCTCTCTTTCTATGTAACATCTATGAAAATAAGAAATATGGTGCAATGGAACTTGTTTGTGGTGTCTAGTTTACCTGCTTTTGTTTTTCATTGCACTTTTGTATGTTACTTAATTGCCAAGTTAATGGACAATAATAATGTTTAATGTATTATTTGATCATGCTTGTATTTGGCTAATTTATACCCTTCAAACAGATAGGTATCTATGTTTCTTATTTTTTGCGCCTATGCTTGTATTATTTATTTATTGATGATAATGTATGCATTCCTCCCTTTCTCTGGGTTGCATTACTTTCTCGTGTTTGATGTCTAGAGCTCCCTCAACAACCTGTTGGAAATCCAGTTAAGGCAAAATAGTGTTTCATTAAATTGAATGTGACCCTAAAAAGATTAGAATTACACAACCATTGGAACGTAAATGAATGTGATTTCGGCCATATGTGCATCAACTACTTCCGTGAGAGAGTCTGATTTAGATATAGCACCTTAGTTTGCAATGTGAGTTGAAACAATATTCATTATTATCTGCAGAACTAAAATGCAGAAGCCAATAAAAAGAATGAGAATGAAGTGGTACAGTTTGGTAATGGATTCTGTTTCAGTTCTCCGGCACCATGGGTCGTGAGATAACAAACCAAAACAGCCATGGAAAGAATCTCGGCAGGAAAACCCTAGATCCATAGTTTTATTTGTCCAATATCGTTACCATCGCAAAGTTCCTTCCAAGAAACTAAACTGAAGGATGGACTCCACTATACACAAAATACTTTTTTAACACTGATTGGATGCTTATCTTTCAAGTTTACTTTAGTCCAAACATCTTTCATGTGTCCATCGTTGTTTGAAGTCGCCACCAATAAAAGTGGTTGCAACTGAGATAGTATATTTTCATGTTGTATATTAATTAATTGCATCACTAGCTGTTTGTCAAATGTATTAGACACACAATTGCGATTGAAACTGTGGTGAACATGTTAGTCCAAACATGCTTTCATGTTTCCAACTTATGTTTTCTATGTTTATAAATATGTACACAGTAATTGATGTTGATTGTTACTATTTTAATCCAAGTTGTGAGTGATGGATGGATTTTCTCATTTGATTAGGAATATAAACATATAGAGAGAGTCCTCATGAGCTTAGTTCAGTTGGTAGGACAATGCATAATATATGCAAGGCCCGGGGTTGAAGCTCCGGCCAACCCAAATATTCGTTAGTGTTTTAAGATTTTTTAATGGAAGTAAATGTAAAACTCAGTTCCAATACATTATCCGTTAGAGGAATGAAAATTCTAAATCTAAAACAAGCACATCCCAATACTTTTCAGTTACATTAAAATCTACTTTGTTCTAGAGGCAGTAGGTAGTATGTAATACTAGTAGTGTGTAACAACTCAGTAATTCAACACAGATGAAGAAGTGAAATATTCAAGTTGTATTCAATAAACTTTGGAATAAAACAGTACAATGAAGATAATTGTTAAAATGATAAAGGAAGAGTAAAGAAGGATAACAATGCTATAGCCTAAGTACAAGACCAGTAGCATCCAGAAGAGCATAAAGCTCACAGAGAGAAGAGGGCGATTCCAATCATTTTTCTAGACACCCCTTAGTGATCATTCTTTCTCTATTTATGCACAATCACTAGTCACATGTCCATTTACTCCAACCAATTACATTTTGCCAAGTGTATTTTCTCATGAGCTATTTAGAATCATAACACAGTGCACCAGTGGGGAAGTTTTGATTGCAATTGAACTAGCATATTTATCTACTCAACTCCCTTTTTTTTTTGTTACATTCTATAAACCTTTTTTTGGTTACAATCTACTCAACTCACTTGGCACTGATACTCTTTCCCTGATTTAATAATGTTTATTATTCCTTTGGAAATATGTCCTCCAGTCCAGACACAACAACTTCATAATCATAATCAATTCAATTGAGTTAGAATTGTTGTATATGCCTAGATTTAAAACAATCTTGCTGCACCAGATTTTACTGCCACCTCCCTCCCTTTTTATAAGACACGTTAATTTTTTTATCATCATACCCCTATTTATTTTACATCTTTTTTTTCAATCAATAATAAATATTATGTTGAAAACATAAATTAACTCTCTTTCTCACTCACTCACTCATTTGAAGAATAAAGTTGTAAAAACAATAATAATTACAAACAATTTTAATACTACTTCCAACTTTTTTAATCTCCATGATTTGACCAAAATTGTCTTATATATCATAATGATAAGATGAGTAAATATATCATAATCTTTTTCATTTGAATGAGATGCAACTTATCATAATCACTATTCAGTGATTATGATATATATTTATATTTTCTCCTTTGGAAGGAAAATGTAAATGTGTGTGCCGAATAGATGGGCCACTTAGATCCAAATTACATTTCCTCCATTGGAATAGCCATAATATGCACTGTATTTCATCCTATAAAGTATAAATATTTTTTTTAATGAATGAAGAAATATTCCAGACTCAAAAAGTACAAAACATAATGTCTTTGCACATTCCTTTAACAAGCTGTGTGCTTCTTCAACTAATGCAACTTGATCCAAGACATGTTAATACATTCAACTAAAGTTGGAATAGAATGAAATGAGATAAGAGATAAACACCAGAGTAAAACTATCATTTCATTGATTCTATATTTTATGATGAAATCGGAATAGGACAAATTAATAGTCATTGAAACCAATGGGAGAATGCAGGTGGTATGTTACCAATAGTCATTACAAGAGCATGTTGCATATTTGAAATGGTGAAAGCGATTTGAATCTCTTACGACAATCTCCTTCTGAAACAGTTTTGATGCTAATTTCATAAAGTTATGACAATCCACACAAATACGGATATTCTTCATAATTTTAATGACATTTCCAGCACAAGGCAAAATTCCTTCATTCATTATAGCAAATACCAATGCCATCTTCTCACTATGATGAAACAATTGGTCTTCTATGTGCTCCACTTCAATGTCATGCAAAGCTGAGCCAATCTCTGGAGCATAGCCCATTTCTTTCAACTGTCCAATCAATGTCTCGAGCCGGCTCAATATAGCCTGCCTTTTCGGATGATGTTGGCCACCAGATGTGAATTCATGAACCTGCTTCCCAACCTCAACCCAGCTTAATCCAGGTCTTTTTCTCACTTTAGAGTCTCTCATTTCCTTCCGAATCAATCCAGCTTCAATAAAACTACCTCCAGAGGAATATATGTTTGACATCTGTATGTACGCCAACGAGTTTTTAGGATCTAACACTTTGAATTTATCGGCTGCCAATTTGGCCAAGTCAGCCTCACCATGCTTCCTGCAAGATCCGAGTAATGAACTCCAAATCACAGAATCAGGTTTCATTGGCATTTTGCGTATCAACTCCTCCGCCTCAAATATCTTTCCAGCTCGTCCATAAAGGTCAACCATGCAGGAATAATGATCTAATTGAGGAGCAATACCGTGACTTTCAGTCATAGAGTTGAAAATTTGTGTTCCTTCTTCAACAAGTCCAGCGTGGCTGCATGCCGCGAGAAGCGCAACAAAGGTTGCAGAATCTGGATGAACATCCATTCGCTTAAAGAGATCTAGTGCATCTTTAGCTCGACCGTGAATGGCATAAGACTTGAGCATTGAATTCCAAGAAACCAAATCGTGGCAACCCATTTCGGTAAAAACTTGTTCCGACAAACTTAAGGAGCCAGACCTCCCATAAGCATGTATCAAGGCATTTGAAACAACTGTGTCGTCGTGAAACCCTTGTTTAATTACTTGTGAGTGAACTTCGGTTGCATTTTTCTCAGTGGCAAAGTACGCACAAGCTTTTAAGGCAATTGAGAATGTGTGCCGGTCCAACACAAAATTTTCTCGATGAAGTTGACAGAAAAGAAGGAAAGCTTGCTCAGGATCGCGCTCCGCAAACACAGAAATAATAGCAGTCCATGACACAATATCACGTTCGCCGCTTGTATCAAGGAAGAGCTTAAAACAGTCAGAAATGTGACCCCCTAGGTCTGCATAGGATTTTACCAATGCAGTTACCACTTCAACTTCTGAAATAAGACCACTTTTAACTGTGAGACAGTGTAATTGAAAACAGTTCTTCAGATGACGTGTGTTGTTGATGTCATCTGAAGTACTCGTGCAATGATTCAAAGAAGATAAAACGCCGAGTAATGTGGCATTGTTGAACCCAATTCCATTACAATACATATGCGCAAACAGACCAATAGCTTTGTCGCCAAGTCCACGGAATTGAAAACCTGAAATCATCGAATTCCAAGATATAAGATTTCTATACTCCATCGACTCGAAAACAGTCCATGCATCATCCGAAGTATGATCACAACCTCCACCGAAACCACCAGAACACTTGCTATACATCGTAATAAGAGCATTTGCAACATACACATTGCAATCCAATGACATTTTCAAAGCAACAGCATGTACCTGCAAGCCATATTTAACATCTTGCTCCTCACAAGCGCTAAGCACACTTGCAAAAGCAAATTCATTGGGGTGAAAACAAGCCAACATACCAGAGAATAAAGCAAAACACTCTCTAATTAAACCAAACTGCGCATACCCAGAAACAAGAACAGTCCAAGAAACAAAATTTCTTCTCGGCATTTGATCAAACAGGTAGCGTGCATAATCTAAATAGCCACATTTACAGTACATGTTTAAGAGGTTATTAGTAAGAAAAACATCATTTTGAATTGTGGGGTGTTTGTTAAGTATGTAATGGTGCAATGCCATGCCTTGTTTGATGAATTTTTTCTGAGCACAAGCATGGAAGAGAAATGCATAGTCTTGAAGGGTTAAAAAAGGGTTGGTGTAAACAAGTGAAAGTGCTTTTTCAAGGTTTCCTTGCAATGAAAGAGTGTGTATTTGTGTGTTTACGTTTCTGGCTATGGTTTCTGGTTGTGCAGTTGAAGTGTAATAGAGATTTTGCAATATACAAAATTTGGGGAATACATGGTGCATAAGCTTTTTGGATTGCAACATCAATGTGGTGAAGTTATTTGCACCAAAAAGTATCATATTCATTGTGGTTTTATTTGAAGTATGATAAAATTAGAAAATGTAAGTAAATGATTATTAGAGAAGTTAGATAAGAAATGCAACAATGTTTTGTGGCATATGTAAAATTTACATATCAACAAAAGATTTATGTATGTTTTCGTTTTGATAAATAAAAGTTTTTGTAAGTTGTATAACGGTTAAATAGGTTGGCTCGATCGAACACGATCGGGTTCGGTGGATCAACTTGTATAAATGAGTTGAATTGGACTAGTCCAATTGTTTTATGGGCCGTCAAAATTGAGCTCGACTCAAACATGAAGATTACGGCTCTTCGCCCTGCACTTTTCGCTCGCACCCAGCTGAAAAGACATTAATGCCCCTGCGTGAGTTAAGTCAAGCACCACTGACATGTGCGCGAGTTAACTCACGTACCTTGGCCGATGGTCAGAACTGAAGAACACACGTTTTTTAGACGGTGTTCAATGCAATTTAATTGATTTTGCACATTTTTGTTAAGTTTTTTCACGTTTTTTGACTATATTTATGGTAGATATAACCTATGTTACAGCGTATTGAATAAAGTAAATAAATGAATTAGAATAAATTCAACGTGAATTCGATTAAAAATTGTGTATTGAATAAATTCAAATAAATTTACGTATCAAAAAAATGCCTAATTAAACTCAGCATGAATTCGAATAAAATTGTGTATTGAATAAATTCAAATAAAAGTTACATTACATTATATAGACGACTCATTACATTACATTACATTACGTTCGGGAATGTACCTTCCAACTACAACAATTATCTTGTCTCTGAATGGGGTAAATTCAAACTTACTAAGCAACAGGACTTCAGTATTCGACCGACATTTCTACTGTTCCATTCAAAAGATTAAATTCTTGTTAGGCTTGGTTTAAATGACGGTATTCAAGTGTCAAAAGAATGAGGTCCATTCCTTGACACTTCAATACCTTCATTTAAACCCACCTAACAAGAATTTAATCTTTTGAATGGAACAGTAGAAATGTCGGTCGAATGTTGGAGTCCTATCGTTTAACAAGTTTGAATTACCCCATCCAGAGGAAGATAATTGTTGTAGTTGGAAGGTGCATTCCCTACCTAATCACGATCTTCTGGCGGAATCAGACTGTTGATTATATCTTCAGTTGATCTCAGCAATATTACACGCATATCGATCCACCGGAACATGCTGTGCTCCCAAAACATGCTCTTCATGTTTTCGTCGTTCGTTAATTCCACCCAAGTGAACGATATTCTCCTCTCGTCGAGCATTGGACGTTTATACCGAACGTATTTCACCCTCCTTGTGTCTCTGGGGTTGACTCCTTGGTTGAATTCATTAAGTTGATCCTTGAGACCTCTAAACGTTACACCAAGGCAACGAACCTTCAACCTCTAAGGTTCTCCGCCGTTGAATTGTGCATGAACGTCGATCCACCCCGCCATTGCTTCAAATCTACACAGTGAGAAATTAAAAACAATCAATGAAAAACTAATTCAAACATTTCATCAAACACTTGGAGTGCAAATTATACATAAACCCTAAAACTCAAAATTACAACATTAAAATGCAAACATCTAACCACAATTAAGCAACATAAGTCATTTACATATAACATTGTATCATTTCTTGCAAGCAAGATCAAAATTTAAACAAACCCTAAATATATAAAAAAAAAAAAAAAATAAAATATAAACAA
>Ga0228710_1002941_pt1 | contig 27072 bp, 16 predicted proteins | sample MedpolnodulmetaG_FD_177995 | JGI IMG/M metagenome (GOLD analysis project Ga0228710, IMG submission 177995) | Root nodule microbial communities from Medicago polymorpha collected in Santa Monica, California, United States - pink nodules | ecosystem: Host-associated > Plants > Roots > Nodule... | reverse complement strand
TTTTTTGTTTAAAAATCCAACAAATTCTATAGTCATCAAAAGTCAACAAATTAACCAACACGTCACAAAACCACCATGTATGTAGTTGTTCGATCTTTCTTGAATCACCAACTTTACCAATAATACAATATCATACAAATGAAATTATGCATTATCATCATCATCATGACCAGTGAAGTAAAATAAAAAAATAAAGAATGAAATTAGAGATGAAGAAGACTTACAAGTAAGATCAGCGAGTAAAGCTCTACAAGGGCCTTGAGTAACATTATTAGCAACATCAAGAATCCAAAACCCGATCACAAAAACAACTATAGCAAAAGGACGATAATTCTGCGTTATATCATCACCGATCAAGTAACCAATATCAGCAGCATATCCAATTACAACAACAGCAACGACGATCGACGCCGCGCCGACTAAAATAAACGGTCTCCGACGACCGAACCGGCTGGAGCATCGGTCACTTAAATGACCGACTAATGGTTGAACAAATAAACCGGAGACCGGTCCACAGAGCCAGATGATGCTCGCCCATTTATGAGGGATACCGAGTTGTTGAACGTAGGGGGTTAAGAGAGAGAGCTGTAAAGCCCAACCGAATTGGATTCCGCTTGCTACGGATGCGACTCGGAGGAGTTGGCGTAAGGGGGTTCGTGGTTGGACCGGTTGGACCGGACGGGATGTTGATGTGGATGTTGATGGTCGGTTTCTGGACCGGTGGGGGTTTGTTGTAGTGGGATTCGGCATCGTGATGCCGAATCTGGATTGGGGAGGTGTGGTGGAAGAAATGGGGGGTATGGGTTTTTTGTGTGAGATGGAAGCAAAGGTGGTGTGGTGATGTGAGAGATGAAGGAAGGAAAGAATGAAGTTCAGTGTGATTGATTCTGTGAGTTTTTGTTGACGGAATTGGCCTTGTTTAAGGATTTATTAACGGAATTGTCCTTTGGTTAGTTGTAAGAGAAATGATTGTAGTAAACTAATTTTAACACGTTTTTTTGTGTTAAAAAAATTTAACACGTTTTTGTGCGTTAAAATCAACCAACTTTTGCTTTAGTTTTTTGAAAAGTTTTGTTTGGGAGTTTAGAGGGAAAAGAAGAGAAGATTTCGGAAAAGAAAGATGTAGCAAGTTTAGCATGTTTTTGTGCATTAAAACCAACCAACTTGAATTTTACCTTTTTTAAAAGTTTTGTTTGCGAGTTTGAAGGGAAAGAGAAGATAAAACTTTCGAAAAATAAAGTTTGGGCAAGTAGAAAGTACTGAGAGAGAAGACTTTAGGGGATTTAGTTTTCTTTGTGATATAAAATCTTCATAATTAAGAGGAATTCAAAAATTAAATTAAAGGAGAATTTTGGAGGATTTATATAAATTTAGAGGCTTTAATCTATATTATTATAACATTCTTAAAATTAAAAATATATTAATCTATTACCTTCTTGAGTAACAAAGCAAGGATGATGTTCTTTTAATGAAATCTATCACCTCCTTAGATTTTCAACCATATAGACGTAGCTGCTAACCAAATCAAGTGAGAAACTTTCTCTACATTTTTTCCTTTCAAAATGGAGTTAAAAATAATACAACTCTCTTTATTATAAGCACTTTTTAATTTACTACAAAGTTTGAGTTTATCTAAAATGTCCACTCTTCATTAATATGGTGAATCAATATTAAATTTTAACTATGAGAAAGGATTATATTTAGTGTTCACTATGTATCGAATAAAATCAGCTCTTGTCCCCATGAGTTTAACTCATTTAATAAAGGATAATGCACAATATATGCAGGAGTCGGGGTTCGAACCTCGGACACCCCACATATTCATCTTAAAGGTGAATTCTCTAGCCACTAGGCTAATTGACCAAAAAAAACAGCTCCGATTAAGAAAATGTGCAAAAACAAGAAGAAAAAAAACTATACATATAGGTGGTTTTCTTTTAAAAAAATTGATGTTAAATTTATTCATTTTATGTATAATACATGTTTCAGAATAATTCTTTAATTAGCACTCAAAATTTAACTAATGTGTTTTAGGCATTGGATTTTATTATGACGTTAGTGCACGACGGTTTTCACTTTATCAGCGCTTATTTGATAGTAACTCTTTTCTTTTTGGCAACTTTACTCATCTATCAGTATTCGATGGAGCATCTAAATACAACTTATGTAGCCCTTTTTGTGGTTCTACTCTCAATGAAAACATCAATTGTTAAGAATTAAGCTCATAAGAAATGCTCAACCCAAAAGACTAATCAATCCATTAAATCGAAGATCTTCATAATTTAAATACCACATTTAGAACTTTTATCTACTTGAGATGAGATTCTTAACGCACTACACTCTATTTTGCTAGGATATGATTTTATTGGATTAGATTTTCCTTCTAACTAATAAGGAGTGTGAAAGAGAATGTCATGTTGATACTTCTTTAATCATTCTACTAGTATAGTATTTTGTAGCAACTTAGTAAGATGTACAAGAAGTTATTAGTATTTGGTTGTGACTTGTGGGGACTGCGAGGAAACTCGAATACAATTTTGATTGTGGCTTATAGGTAAAACGACAACAGAATTAGATGAGAACGAGTTTGTTTAATATTCGAGTGTGCCTTTATTATAGGTTTTGATAGGGAAAGGTAAACATATATAGTGTTGTCGCATAATAATAACAAAAAAGGTGACGATGAGTTGGCGGCCATGGTCGGCTAACTTTTTCTGTTCTTTCAGGGTTAATTATGTAATTTCCTTTTGTTTGAAAATCTGTTAATTGATTTAAAGATTTTTATAACCCTCAGACCTGAGTATGTACTTCATTCAATACCGTCCTCATTATACAGTTTTATATACTCTCCTAGTAGAAATGGTCTCCTAGTTATTTAAGTATATAACTAATGTCCTAGTCATTCCTCTTAATTGTTTTCAGTTCTGTGCGTTTTTTTTCTTCTTTTTAAATTGGGTATCATTTTCACACAACTGCAGAGACTAATCTCTAAAGCATAGTGGAATCTAGCTGGACGATAAGTTCTTTCTAAGAGTTTTAACGATATTGCATGCGCATGTCTGAATTCAAACTCAGAACATTGATTAAATTAAAAAATACTCGTGTCATATCATATAAGTGATCTTGAGTTAATTGTTTTATGTGTTTGAGATTAATTAGTACGTACTAATTACGTATGTGTGTATTATTATGTAGACAAATTTTATTTTTTTTATTTATATTATTTTAAATTTTCGTCCTTCTCCTTAGGATTATTCAACAATATTTCAATTTTCTATACATTTTATAGTTTTATTACAACCAATTGAGAGTTAAAATTGTGAGACAATGTTTATTTTACAAAAAATAAAAATATAGTTGTATTTTGAGTTTTTGACGGAAGCATCTAACATGAACCACAATTTAAAGGAATCGTTGATAGCTGATGATTTTGAAAGGTTTAAACCTAAGTTAAAAATATATTAATCATAAAAATTAATTTATCATTCTTTAAAACATCATTTTTTTTTTAAATGTGAAAGATTTCTCAATTTTTTCGTATACTTTCCACCCTCCAAAACCTAAATTAAAAATATGTTAATCATAAACATTGACTTATCATTCTTTAAAAAAATGTGAAAGATTTTTCTATTTTCCAACCTCCAAAATTCTCTAATCCCCTTAAACTTCCAAATAAAGCCTTAAACTCACTTTATGGATGTTTCTTACCTTCAAAAGCACAATCATGATTCTTACATTCAAAAGCATGGTGTCGTATTTATGTTTAGAAAAAGTATGTTCAAATAACATTTCTCATGTATTTGCTCCTATCTTTATTTTTTTGTAAAGTCCAAGAGAAAAAGAAAAATTAAGAATCTAAACGAAACCTCCTAAACATGCAACTTCTAGAGATGTCATCAAGGATGAGACTTTAAAATTCTAAAGGAGAAGTCTCTATAACATGAACATCAAAAGAATTATTGGTTAGACTAAAATTAGTCGATCAACACATTTGTTTCCTTCAAGTTTATGAATTCACGAATGAGCTAAATAAACATTTGGTGTTTTTCGTTTATGTTCTAGGTCCTTGTTACCATGTCAACCAACACCTTAAAATCACTCTCAACTATCAGGTGAGAAATCATTTGTTTCCACCCTTAATTCATGCGGATTTGTAATCCCAACATCTTTACGTGAGTGTGTCACAACAACTGTCAATCTTTTGAACATAACCTCCAAATTTATACCATTTGTGCCTCAAAACAAGCCACCACAACCAGCAAGGTCAATTGATTCCTTATGAGCACCATCACCGTTGAGTTTGACTCGTCTCTTTAGATCTTGCTTCCAACCATTGAACACGGCATCTCAAAGATGTTTACATCCATTCAGTTGATTTGTCTCGTATTTTCTCCCAACTGAATAGGGATGATGAATACACTTTTGTATCACTTTGATTATTAGTGAAATAGTGTAAACTAATTTTTGATGTATAATTATTAGCGTTTGTCTTACAATTAATTGGCTTGCTTGCATGTCCGAATATCTAAATGGACTTGTCATCTGCCCTTTTTCCATAGCTTCGTTTAATAATCACGTCACTTGTCATTTGTCCTTTTTCACATGTCAGAACAACTCTAAATATCAACAACTCTTTCGAAAACGATTCAAACTTTAATTCCGTCCTTTGTGAAAATCTAATTATCCCTTTGGCTTTATTCAAATTCCGTTGGTTTGATCCACCCCTTTTAATGTGCAGCAGCTTTGCAGTTTGAAATTCATAAAACGTTCATTTTTCAACACAATTTCTAAGCAAATAAGTCAAACAAGTAAATAGCATTTCCCTACTTCAATCATGTGATCATGTGATCTACTTTGAGTAATATCAATGTTTAAAAAAATCATTGCCTTGCTATTCACGTTTAGGATTTATTTAACAGGGAAAAGAAACGTGAGAACATACACACTCAGGTTCCTCTGGGTATTGACGGTTTTTTTTTTTTTTACAAAAACAAAATGATATTCATTTATTTAAATTGAGAGATTACATCATTCAACACCGCTAAAAACGTAAAGGATGAATCTGCGAACAAACTCATACCATCCAAGTTAATACTCCATGGCCTACAAAAATATATGATAAAATTAAAGTGACCGAAATATCCATGGCCTCCGGATCTGCAACGTTGACGCCCAAATCTTTGATTGAATAATCGATCTTTCAATATGAATCAAATGAACACCGCACGAAGACGAGAAATCAAACAACGCCACACAAGACGACGAACAACAAACCACCACACTTAGATGATGAAATCACAAAGAAAAAACCTAAATCTATGTGAAAATCACTTATTTCGATTGAAATAGAGAGAGAAAGATGAAGATGGGTGATTTCAGGTCAAGAATTGACTCAAAATCACCCTTCAATGAAGAAACTGTAAGAAAAAACCTAGAGAGAGAAAACTAGGGTCGGCTTGTTTGAGAAAGACTTGACTTGGGTATTGACGTTTTAAATATCTTACTTTTTAACAACCTACCAACAGCCTACATATTTTAAATACGTCGGTATCAAATAATTTTTAGGAAAATACTAACAAGTGCTCCAAGGGCACTTATTAAGAAAACCATAAAAGAAATTTTGTCTTGAAAATGGTGCATTCAATGCATTGAAACTTTTAAAAGTAACTTTTTCTACTTAAAATTTATCAATTATTTCCATTTTTGCATCCTTAACTTTAGGGCACCATTGAAACTTCAGGGCACTTGTTAGTAAGACCCTAATTTTTATTATTAAGATAAATTACATCGACCTTTCTAAGTTCTCTTTAAGAGGCACTCGCACCCTCTCTAGTTTGCAAAAATACTCAACTTCCCTCTTTATTGACAGTATTAGATTTATGTTAAGTGTTAATTAAAAACGAATGAGTTTAATTGTAGTGTACTGACAGTGTAAAGATACTTTACAGAGTCAACCAATAACATTTTGTCATGTCATTATCTCATTTAAAGTTGATTTTTTTATTAAACAAAAACAGATTGTGGCATAGTGCAGCAACATTGTTCCCACGGGAACTCACAATGTCTTCTCCCCTCTCCTTACTGTATGTCTCTCACAATCTCAATAAAGTATCTTTACAGTGTCAGTGCAATACAAGCATATACTTTGTCAATTTTTTTAATTAAAACCAATAAATACAAATTAGGTTCATCTTCTATAATGTTCAAGAAACTCCCATGTACAGTATCACTAATTCATTTATTAGTTTAAGGTAGAATCTAACAATGTTTATTAGCCTGCTAGGGTTTTTTTTTTGTTGAATAAATTAGCCTGCTAGGTTATAATGTTCAAGAAATTCTCATGTATCACTTCTCACATGATAGAAGATAGTTCAACTTTCTTATAGATTGGTTTGGGTTTGTTAACATGTGAATTTTGCCTAAGTCCTTTAGTGATGTGTAGATTACTTCTTCCTTCCAGTTAACAACTGAAAATGTATGAATATACATTCCTTTATATTTTCCAGTTAACTTATTTATTATAGGGCATGATATGTGAAATTTGAGTTGTGCATGTCTAAAACTATCACTATCATGCTTTTCTAGTCTACACTAAGTTTCTTACATGAACAAAAAGATATTTCTGTTGGGAAAGAACAGAAAAATACTCAAACAGTTGAACTTATTAATTGTTGTTGAAATTATATTAGGTAGTCCATTCACAAGGATGCCAATATTTGCAACTTGTAGGAACAGTTTCAGAAAGTTTAATTCTTTCCTGTAGTTCTTTAATTTTGAACTTGTAGCAAACTTAAAGCCATTTTACTTTACACTACCAAAAAAAAAAGCCATTTTACTTTAATTAGTTCTCAATAGTGAATTTACCTTCATAAATATTTGATTTAAGAGTAATCAATATTTATCTTTATCTATAGGATAATCAATTCGTCACAAATATCAGGAAGTTTGATCCAAGAAGGGAATGCATTTTCCAGGATATTGTGTTTATGAAATGGCTGATCACAAGCCAGCTTTTAAAGCATTTTGCAAGTCACTATCTTAAGCACGCCATACTCGCAGCTCAGATAGAGGGAAGTTATCGTCTATAGACACAACCAAATACCAGTCTGCCAAGCATCATGCTCGAAAAGTGTGTGTCATCCAAACTTCACACTTTTGTTCAAAGAATCCATTTGCACACTTGTTGCATTGACATTCCACTGAGTTATCTCCTAAGCACCATTGGTGTGAGTAGCTTTAGGAGTTATAAAATGTGAGTTAGTTGTAGGACATTGATGAAACTCCCCATAATTGTGCTAGTGTCTACTGTCTAGTGATTGTTGTTGGCATGTGCTATTTGAAGTAAACTCTGCATATTCTTAATCTGACTTTGATCATATTATGCCAAATGTCAAACCAATGATTAGACCAAGAAAATTTGTTTGTCATTTGATTTTATCAATTGAATGCAATTTGTTGATTTTATAGCTTCGTCTCTTTCCCTTTCTTGCACAGAAGGGAGAAGGGTAATCTTCATTTTCAACAAGATTGCAAAAGTATCGTATACACTAGGTGGATTACAAGCTGAATTGCCTGCTAATACTTGTAAGTTTATTTGTGTGTTGACCAATAATTGTCTCATTTGAGAAGCTCTCATAAGCTAGAGGCTATTTTAATAATTAACCTGGACATAACCTAAGGTTGATACATTTCATCAAATTCATTGGCAAATAAAAGTATAGGAAAACTCAAAAATCAGAAGAAACAGTAACAACGAGGTTAACAAAAATTTTCAATCAAAAGATCAGTCAGAAAACTTCACATTAATTCAACAGCGCAGAATTTTTGCTCCAACAATTATTACAAAACAATGAATGAGAAAGTGAACAAATTAAGAATTTTTTTGGATACTCAACTAAGCTTTGGAACCTTTCCAAGTTCTAGCTATTTCTTTAATTCCACACTTGCTCAAATTTCTTTGAACGGCAACCACCTTACATGGATCTCTAGTAACCTGTAGTATACACAATAAATTAACGGTGTTAATTTCCCATTTTTCAAATGTCACTCAAATGATTGTGAATCCCACACCCAATTAATAATCACAACCGCAAATATAAAGACAGCGCGGATAGGCACTGGAACTTTGATGACAGAAACATGATGACTTTGGGATGCGAATCATATATACCTAAATAAAATATTTTATTAGGTCACAGACACATCTAGATTCCAGAAAGAGAATGTTAGACAGATATAAAGTAGCGCAACGATTTGTTCATTTGCAAATAGAAGATAAAAAGAGCATATGTGACGACAATAGAGATATGTTATAGCACATATTAAAGAGAGACAATGAAAACATATTGTGTGGGAGCCGTTTGTAAGTGCAACGACGGTTGAAGTAACGTTTCAGAGCACAACGATGGTGGAGGCAGCGTGTACAAAGATGGTGGAGGTGGCGTTTGAGCGTACAACAATGGTAAAAATAACAATAAAACTATGTACACATACACACATTTAACAACACTGCATTCAACTGCTTGCATTGCATTGCACATTATATATAAAAATATAACACTATTAATTAGGAAATTATCATGCACAAACCTATGTGTAAATGCACATTTGTCAATTGATATTTTTCAAAAGTAATTTCTCATAGAAGTAAACCTTAAAACAAAAACAACTTACAGAGTTCAAACTTCAGCATAGCAAAGAAGGCATCCACGACGTGCCAAGAGTTCCCTATTTTTGTCATTTGCATGAAAACCATCCAAATGAAACTCTCTCAGTTGAGTGCAGTTTTCTAGCACATGTTTCACTCCCTTCTCTCGCACATTATAACATCGTTTCAGTATTAATTGCAAAAGCCCACAACAATTCTTTAAGATCACATAGAGTGTTTCATCATCAACCATTGTTCCTGATAAGTCCAAGACCTCCAGCTCCGGAACTACAAAGTTGATTCCAAGTGGCTTCAATCTTGAACAGTTGCTTAATTTCAAATCCCTAATCTTACAGCATTTCCTTAAAACTTGACAAATACCTTTAGATATGCACTTACAACAGTCCAAATTAAGCACCTCCAAATTGGGGAAAATGGAAGCAAACCTTATGATATTTTCATCCCTTAACCATGAATTGTCACACAAATTGAGAGACTTTAATTGAGGATGTAGACCAAACTTCATTAAAGAATCATAATTTTCTCCGCTCTTACCCCCAATATGTTCCATTGTGATCTCACCAAGTAAAGGACAGTTCCACGCGAGTGCAAACAAAGATGATTCTGTTAACTTATCACAATTACTAAGGTTGATGGACATCAAATCACCAAGAAACGAAGACAACTGGATAACATGTTGATCATTCAGAAACTTACTAGGTCCAAGATACAAATGTTGGAAACCTTGACGACACTTGGATAACAAACAAAAGAGTCCATCATAACTATAACCGAAGCAACTTTCTAGGACAAGCTTTGTCAAAGGAAGACCTCCCCTTGCAATAGTGTAAAGAAACTCATCAGAAATATTAAACAAATACAAACCAAGACAAGTCAAACCCTTGAAACTCACCAATGAGTCAATAATATGTGAAGTCATTAATGAAGGACGTGATATCGAAAACGATGATAAGGAGAAAGACATCAATGTTGGTCTCTCACGCAGAGCAGAAGCAATGCCTGCATCGGTTAATAATTGCTTATAACCATTAATGTTGACTTCTTGAAGAAACTTACAGTTGCTGAACAAGTGGAAAAGTGATTGGTTGTTGATGGGAAAGGAAGAAAGATTAACCTTGCGGAGTTTGAGAAGTGAAAGTGAGATAGCCTCTACTCCATTGTTATACCTATGAGTCTGAGTCTCTATCATGCTGAAATAATGTAAGGGGTATTTGAGTGTGAGGTCGACGAGTTCTTCGAGCAAAGGGAAACATTTTGCTATAAGCAATAGGTTAACAAAGCCGGAACAAGTGAAAGAGGTCAAAGTTGTAATGTTTTGAGAAAAAGCTCGCAATCCATTTGCTGGGAAGTGATTACCAACGTTTGGGAGTTTGAGTGAAGTGATTTTCAATGATGGGAAACGAGAGATTTGGCAGAGAAGGTCGTCGAGGTTGTGACCTAGATAGCGAGAGAGATTGAGGGAATTGAGATGGGTGAACCTTTTGAAGAGGCTACGGAGGAAAGGGAGTGTTGGATTGACAAGAGTGACTGAGAATCGGAGGCGGCCGGTGATGGAGAGGAACCGTTTGGATACGGTGGAGAGAGAACTCAAGTTGCGACGGTTGTTGTTTTTGTGGATACCGTCGTTGATGATGAATCTGAAGATGCATTCCCAACACTCATCAGGTAAATCTGAAGCCATTGTGATTGCAGCCGGGGGTGAATATGGAAACAGTGAAAACCTCGCCCTAAACAGTGACCGAGATCAACGGTGGTGGAAGAATGCAAGAGGTTCTTGATTTTGGTTGGATTTAGGGTTTGGAAAAATCACTATTAAAATGGTGATGATGATGGTGGATGTGGTGGCCCACCATCAAACTTGCAAATCTCTTTGTCAGTGATTAATTACGCTGATTTTGTTGGATTCCCTTTATGGGGGATTTTCGCCATGTTGTCATTCTCTGATAGCAGGATGGAGCCGTCGACCTCAAAACTGGGATAGTGGGTTGCAGAATAACTGTTATTCTCGATATATTAAGAGTGTGTTTGGATTGAGGGTTTAGGAGGGGAGAACTCATTTTTATTTTTTAAATTACGAACAATGTAAAATGTTTTATTAAAATAAATTAAGTGTTTTTGAAGTATTATATTTTATCATGTTGTTAATTCAATTTTCAAAAAATCATTTTATAACGTCCGTAATTTAAAAAAGAAAAGTAAATCCTTACATCCTTTCTCATCCTAAACCCTCCAACAAAACACACCCTTAGGAAATATTACACGGTTGATTCTAATCAACATATTATTGCTGAAAAAATGAAGCAAATTACTCAAAACCCCTTAGGCTTTGATTGCGAGTTTGAAGGGGAAGGAAGGGAAAGGCTTGGGAAAAAATGAATGAGCAAGTGGAAGAAATAGAGGAAAATGAGAGGAGAGAGCTTTGGGGGGATAACTTTTCTTCATAATATTAAACCCTCTTCATTTGGGGGAACTAAAAAATTGTATTGGAGGAGGGTTTTGGAGGGTTTATATAAAGGGAGCTTCTACAGTGCAGTCAAAAAACTGACTTTTTTGAAAAAGTTAATTTTAATTTTAATGTTTGATTCATTTTTAAATTGTTGATTACTGATTAATGTTCAATAGTAATTCATCTAGTAATGCTTGCAACATCTTGGACTTACAGGTACTATTTTATCGTTGACATCTTTAACATGCAAACAGATTTGATGATATTATGTGATAGTCTTGAGTGTTACACTTTGTGAGGTGTTACACTTAAAACAAGGTATGATAAAATTAGATTAAGTGTAGTCTTGTTAACCTGATGAATTGATGATACTATGGGGACTGAACTTTTGATGCCACTGTACAAACTGTGGGGTGTTAATCACTACAATTTTGATGTTATAGTGTTAACTTCATCAGAAAAGTCATTTTTACGACATCACCGTAGAATTTTCCTTATATAAATTCTTCAAATTTAATCTATGTTGTTATATTATTTTTGAAATTAAAAATATAGTAATCATATGTTTTAATTTATCATTCTCTAAAAAACTACTCTTTTAAAAAATTTGAAAGATTTCTTCATTTTCCCTCATATTTTCCACCCCTCAAAGCCTTTCCTCCCCCTCCCCTCCAAACTCGCAAACAAAGCCTTAGTGATGCGAAAACACAAAAAACTTATGTGAACGCAGTCATGAGTGCCACTACTCAACTCTGGGATGCCATGGTGCATGTACGAGTTACCACCCTCTGTGATATGGCTCGCTGCCACGTTAGCGGCGTTATATCCTTGTATTGGCAACATAAGATTTTATGGTATATTTTCCATTGTCATTGAAGCTAAATTCCTATAACTAATATATGCAAGTTAATGCACGAGGCCTTGTTTTAGTTATTTTTGAATTCTTGCTGTTTGCAGCAGAAAAATTGCAATATCATCGTGTAATGTATGAAACTAAATCCACAAGAATCTTGGTTTGTTAATGGAAATTTTCACAGTTTAAAGTGGCAACATGAAAAAGCAGTTAAATATTTTTTGAGAGCCCCTTAAACTGAACAAAAATTATGTCTCTGCTTGGACACTAATGGGTCATGAGTTTATAGAGATGAAAAACACTGGCGCTGTTGTGGATGCTTATCGTAAGCTTATGAGATGAAGGGTAGGCCTCACTTTGCTCTCTATTACTTCAAAAAATATGTTTCCAAAAACCTTTCTTCTTTTCTATGACTGGGTAGATTAGGTTCTGCTTGAGTTTGTAAATATGTGAGGGATTGGATAACAGAAAATTAAATTGTTCTATGTGTTTGTTTTAAATTGGTTTTTGTTGTAATGTTTTAAACAATACGTTTTAAACCAGGTTTTTGTTAAGGATGACTAAATGGATGGATGAGAATTTTTGTAGGATTAACATTAAATTATGGATTTTTTTTTTGGAAATTAAAACTTTATAATTACGTTAAATAGAACAATTTACAAATGTATCACTTAATATTCTAAGTCATATCATATATGTCAGAATGTAAGTTAGAATTTAGGGACTTCGATTTCCTTCTTTCACAATGTCACATATCACAAATTTAGTTAAGTTCCATTCATCGTTGACCATCTTAAATTCTTTATATAATGAGAATCATAAACCAGATATACAATACAAGACATGCATAATAGAGGCTCATGCAATCATATACTTTATTCAACATTTTGCTTTAGTCTATATGTCCTTGTAAACGTTTGCGTGCATGGAAGTTTTTTGAAATTGGAAATGACCCTACAAGCACTATATTCTCACCAAATGAGAATTGGGTTGATGTTTTACTAGATTGCCCTGTTAGATTCTTAGACATATTCAAGAACTTCAATGAGCACTTAGAAGGAGAAAAAAAGTTGGGGAATATGTAATTGAAAACTATATGTCTTCATATTGGAATGAGAAAATCACGCACAAAATCTATACCTGTAATTTGGGCGAATTCTGGTTTACCCTCCTGTAAAAAAATTTAGATTTCAACCCTATAATGCGAAGATTCTCCACAAAACACCCTTAACCCCATCCAGACGCTGACGTGGCACGCCACTGTGTAATTATTTTAATTTTAATTTTTTTTAAAATCTAACACGTGTGTAATGGAAATTGACATGGCATGCCACTGTGTAGTTATTTTAATTTTATTTTTTAAAACCTGACATGTGTGTAATGGTTTAAAAAATTATTTTTAAAAAGATAAAAAAAATTGAATATTAATTTTCAAAAATTTAAAAACAAGAAAAAAAAATCAATTTTTTTAAAAAAACAAAAAAAATATTAACTTTTTTACCAAAACATTCAAAAATTAGTTTATAATATTTTTAAAAAAAATTCAAAAGTTTCAAAATATATTTGTAAAAAATTCTGGAATAAAAAAGTTTTAAAATTCTCAAATCTGTAACACATCGTAAAAAAAAATTCTAGAATAAAATTTTCGAAAAAAAATCTAAATTTTTAAATAAATTTGTATCCAGTTTTTTAAAAATAAAAATATTTTCCAGATTTTTTTTTTGTTGAGAAAATTTAAAAAACTTCTTTTTAGAAAAAAAAATCTGTTTTAAATTTCAAAAAATATATATTCCGAATTTTCGAAAGTAATTTGAATTTTTTTAAAATATATATTTCAAAATTTTCGAAAATAATTTTAAAAAAATTTGAAATATATATTTTTTGTAAATTATAACTTTTGGAATTTTTGAAAAATATATATTTCAAAATTTTAAAAAAATTTGGAAAATATTTTTCGTAATAAAAAAATCCTGATTATTTTTTAATTTTTTTTAAAAATAGGCACAAATGTCATGTGTACCTTTAAAAAAATGAAAAACAAAATTAATTATACAGTCAGCACGCCACATAATCTGATATGCACAGTCAGCATGACACGTCAGCAATTCTGCACAGTCACATGGGTCAGGGGTTAAAATCAAAGAATCTTATTCTACAGGGTTGGAATCTAAACTTTTTTTCTTTTACAGAGGGTAAACCGGAACTCGCCCAAATTACAAGGGTAAAGACATATTAACCCTATGTTAATTAAGACCTCTCTTCAATTGTGACAGTTCTTAGAGAAGTAAATTTGATCAAGTCAAAGGCTAAGAAGTAGTGATCTTGTGTCAGTGAGTATACTTCCACTGAGTTCAATGATTTTTGCTCATCAAATGGCATAAATCATGAAGTAACTGCACCATACACACCTCAACACAATGGAATCTCAGAGAGGAAGAATAGAACCTTGGTAAATATGATAAGAAGCATACTGAAACAAAAACAGATGCCTCATTACTTGTGGGGAGAAGCAGCTGCTACTGCAGCATATCTATCAATAGAAGCCCCACAAAGAAGCTGCAAGACAAAACATCAAATTATTGGTTTAGTAATTCAGTTTAGTTAGAATTAGTCTTATCTTTGTTTAGTAGTTTGTTTAGAAACTTGCACTTGAAGTAACTAACTCAAGTTACTTGCATGTGAAGTAATAAGTTTGTTAGGAGTTTGTTTCAATTTTGTTACATCACTTGATGTATATATACTTCATCACTCTTGTAAATAAGTAGTTCAATTCATTCAATAAAATTACACAAGTCTTTTATTCATGTCTCTCTCTCAAAAACCATGGAAACCCTAGAATCCCAATTCCATCTTCTTCAATTGAACACAATTTTAAGTGTTGGTTTTATTCAATCTTTATACGTTGTTCCATGAACGAGTACTAATGAGGAAAAGTGTATATGCTTGATTGCAATTTGTAACAATCAAGAGGAAAGTATTAATGAATTTAAAAAAGTGGAGTTAGCACTTTGTAGATTAATGGTTATTGAGCAGATTCAATTCAATGTGAACATAGAGAAATTGAAGCAATTGTGGTAGTCATTGAAGGGCTTGACAATGGATTGGATTGTTTTTTTATGCACCTTATTAATGCTCGCGTGTCTTTTCTTAATATTCTTTCTCCCTAAGGTTGAATTTGCTAGTTCAGAATTTAATTCCATTGGGACCATATGTATTTTATTTTTGAGAAAATTGGGACCATATGCATGTTAAGGGAATTTTATTAACCCTATTGACATTTTTCCTTCCTTCATTTTCTTATACATATTCATCAAAAAATTTAAAGACAAAACCATATCATATTTTCACAACTTTTTGATAGTACGCTACTTTTACATAAAGTTATCAATCAACACTGGTATTAGTCATATAATAAGAAAAGCAAAAATTAGGGCAAGTCTTTTTAAAATACGTCCCCAGATTTTCCATTCAGTGTACAATTCAGGAATTATGTCAGCACATTTTTCTTACAGTACTTGAGTGGAATTTATAAACTTAAAACATAACTACAACAAATAATATTAAAAGAACAATTTTAAACGATTTGTTCCCCTATTGTGAAAAAACTGCAATATTAACCTCGTATTTTTAATTGAGCAATTTTGGTCTCCTTTTCACTATTTTTAATTTAGGCTTAAATGCATTTGTGACCCCTTAACTTTTAAAAAGTTGTAATTTTGGACTTCTAACAAAAAATAACAATTTTACCATTTAATTTTACAAAATTACAAAGCTGCTAAGAAGACGTGTTCAAAAACAGGGGTCAAAATCGCAACTTTTTGTAAAGATAAATGGGCAACATATCTTATCTCCCTAAAGATAGAGGATCAAAACAGCATATTTTCCTAAACTTTGAGGGTCACAAGAGCATATTTCCCTAAATATAGAGGACACAATTTTTTATTTTTTTTTATTATGGGGTCAAAATCGCAAAGTTTTGAAACATAAGGCAAAAAAAGTGCATTTAAACCTTTAATCTATAAGTTTGACCATCTAATTTGACGATGTGACAATAAATTATTCACTTCAAACTCCCTGTCTACTAATCTTGTATCATTGGTCACCACTCAATTTAACACCCTATTTTTAAAGACCCACAGCAATTAGGCCCTTTTCCCTCGTGTCAAGTCTTGTATTACAACATTAAGTTGGACGATCAAAATCATAATTTGGTAAAAAAAATTTAAAATAGACTACCAAAAAATACCCAATTAAAAATAGGAGAATGAAATTGCAGTTTGGTCAAAATAATTTTGGGAACGATTTGTGCTATAACATTTTTATAAGTGTGTTTATGCTTTGTCCATACTTCAAGCTCAAATATTTTACGAAAAGGATTATGTGGATAAATCATTTCTTACTCGCACCGAATTTCGGTTGTACATATAACACACCTCATAAAAATATTAACACACTTAGTTTTTTTTTAAAAGAATATTAACACACTTAGTTAGATGTTCTGTTTAGGATATCAAAAGTTGCAACAAAGTAAATATTTATTTTGTTTGCATAAAATATTTCATTGCGATTTTGGTTTAACCATATAGGTAACCATGTCACTTTTGGTCTCACAGGTTTTCAAGTAGGCATGGCAACGGGGCGGGTTGGAGGCGGGCTTAAGTGTCCCCTCCTCCGCTTCCATGCAGCCGCGCCCGTCCCCAATTGGGGGTACAAATTGAACACTCAACCCTGCCCACAATGGGGACGGGTCTTCCGGCTCCGTCCTCACCCCCATCCGCAAAAACTCTTTTTTTTATAAAATATTTTTTAAAAAATGCATATTTTTTTATTTTTTTTCATAGCAACAAAAAAAGAATACTTTTATTAATAATTAATTATCTAATAAAAAAATTTCAAAAGAGCAAAATAATTATAATAAACATGTTTCTAAAGAGTAATAATATATTAAAATTGGTTTATGCTTATGAAAATAAGATTATAAAACTTAATAAAGTAAATTTCAAAAAGCGGGTGCAGGGCGGGAGGTGGGTGCGGGGTGGGTATAATAAGCATCATCCGCCCCCGTACTAAAAACCTAAATTTTTCCCACACCCGCATCCACATCCAATTAAATTGGCTTTTCCCCGTTAAATTCGAGGCGGGACGGCCAGATCTGAATGGTGACAGATTTTGTTGCCATGTCTATTTTCAAGTTAATGCTGGAGTGTGGGGTGTGGGCTAATGATATGAACATATCAGGTCTACTTTAAATCATCAATGTCATTGACACTTTTCCCTCCATAATTATGAGTGTTGATTGATTATTCTTAGGTTACGCAATTTAATGTCTAGTTTTAAGACAACTATCTTCAACAATAGAATTTAATATCTAGTTTGATTGAGGTGTGATAAAAGACAAAAAAAAAATTACAGGTTCTTATGACATTCGTTAAGAAATTTAAAATAAAAATAAAAGTTGTGTTTTTTGAGGGAATAAAAGTTGTGTTAAAAAAATATTTTTAAAATTTTAAAAAATTGAATATACAATTTTCAATATCTTATTTTATATTTAGTTTCTTAAAAGGTGTCCTATTTGCCAAATACAATATGAGGAGAGAAAAATAAGAGTAAATGAAGTTTTTCCTATTTTGACTCCAGAAGAATAGAGAAGAGGAACCTTTTTTTTAGGGATTTTTCATTTATTTTTCAGCAATTCTCAATTGTCAACAAAAGAACGAAAGAGTGACATGAAAACATGCATCTATTCATTTAGTTGCCTATTATTATTGCTAATTAAACTATTTATTTTTAGTGGAATGTTTATTAAAGAAACTTTATATACAGTGTAGAGATCTAATTCGAGGACTAATCCAATCATCCACTGGAGGGAGGATAATTGAAGTCAGAGCAAAGTCGTATACGAATAAGCTTAACATGCGAATTATTAACATATGAAGAATATGAACCAGAAACACAATGAGCAACACACTCTTTAATTTCAAGTCATATACCCACTAGAACAACCTTGAGACAATATTTTAAATAGATCTTTACCGACATTCATTAGAATTGTCACCTCACCTTTCAGTGACAATGAATACACTAACCAATAAGAAATTGGTCAAAGTTTCTCTCAAGGTCTCTAAAACTAATTTTTCTTGTACCATACTTGGTTAGAGCCTAGGATTTTGTGTTTTTTAATACCTTTAAAATTATTGTAACTACTCATAGCTCACAATTGGGAGTTGAGATCTTCTCAGTTTCTTAAATGAAATACAATATTCAATTTTGATAGAAAAAGATATTATTTTGGTTAGATAAATTTAAGTATGGTTAATTGATGAAAATTATTTCATAAGTATGTATGGATTCCGGCATCGGGCTTCAATCGTCGTTTTTTTAGAGTTTATTTTGGTTTATGTGCATTGCGGGCTAACTCTTCATTATTTTATGTAAAAATTTTGAAAAAAAAATTAAATTTGAAGGCTAACTCCTTACATTTTTTGATTTGACATGTCAGTCTCATATAGGTTAGTGCATTTTGACAGTTCTACCGATTAAATAAGCCGGTTTGAGTCTAGGCTTCATACTACAATGAACCAATGTACCTACAAAACATATAGAGATCAAACTTTTGGTACACGAAAAAACCTCATTTGCCTCAAAAACAACTAATTAAGCTAGAAAAGAAAGCGTGGCACGGAGGTGTAAATGTTAAAAAATATATATTTTAGTTTTTCTCAATTTTGTTAATTCATGATTATATTTTATTTCTCTTGCATAATAGGTCTCACATTAAAGTCTGCTTCATGTCTTAAAATGTGTAGTCGATTTTGTAAGATCGGCTTGAACGAACATCAGGCTTTAATCATTGATTTTTTTAGAGTTTTTTTTTATTTTTAAGAGCTTATTTTGGTTCATGCGTATTGCGGGCTGGCCCTCAATTTTTAAAGTAAAAATTCTAAAAAAAAATAAAAAATAATCAAATTTTAAGGCTAACATTTTACACTCTTTTCGACTTGAGAAGCTAGTCTCAAACGAGTTAGTACACAGTTCTACTTATTACTGATTAACTAAGTCGGTCCAACTCGGCTTTGTACCTATGAACTAACGTACCTACAAAATGTATAGAGATCATGCTTTTGGTACAAAAAAAAACCTATATGCCTCAAAAGCAGCTGGTTAACCTAGCAAATCAAGCAAAAATGAAACTAATAGTGGTTTGTGACGCGGCGAAGCGTGTTGTGTGAAAATCCAAAAGTCACGAGAATCCATCACTACCCTACCTAAGAACACCTTACCCAATCTCACTAACTTAGAAAAATACATTTTCCAAAATCTTATAATAAAAACGTAAAATAATCATCAAACCGTAGAAGCTATCTCCATTTTCGTCCTTTTCCTCTTTTCTTTATATTGAGTGTGTTTTCTTGCAAAATTCTAATCATTGTAGAATGATACCAATTACACAAATGAAACCAAAAGTAATATAACCAACTTATTACATATCAATGATGTGGCATATTTTCAAGGGTTGAGATCGGTTTCAATTTTAGTTTTCGTGTCGTGTCGAATAGCCAAGTGCAATAACATTAATTGATTTAGTTACAATAACAACATCATATACATAGTTATTTTTCAAGAAATATGTTATCAAGTAGCACGTGAACATAGCATGGAAAACTAAATAATTTTGGGGCACGCTACTTATTAAATAAATCAATCACTCATGAAACAAGCATGACTTTGTTATATATGCATGTATCACATTTCTTTTTTATTTTAAAATAGGTTTTTGCATCTTTTGCTTGCTTTTCAAGCCCTTCAACATCTTTGTGTATATATATAAGGCATGGGTTGTTCAAGCCCTTCAACATCTTCATTATTTACGTGCATTGATTTAGGGGTTGAATAGGAAGAAACCTCAACCCTTGAGGTTTCTTAAATTTCCTATAACAATCCCTAAATCTTTAGCTATTTTTCTCAAAACCTAAAGAAGAACACCAAGAGAAGACATGGATCATCATCTTCACAAGCATTTGACTTTAACTTTTGGGATACTAGGTATTTATTTAGCCATTTGAAGAAGAAAAAAAAAACGAAGGGTTATCCTCCTCCACTTAGTTCTCATGCAATTTTTTTAGTGTGAGTAATCAAGGATGTATGATGAAATATCATCCTTGATTTTTTGATTTTTTTTTACTTATTATTCAATCAATTTAGAGGGGGAAAATTCCAATATATCATACTTCTATTGAATCATCACATTATTTTAATTTCTGAATATCTATGAAGCAAATCAAGAACTTAACATATTATCCTCCTTTTGATGCTTAGGTAACATCATTTCCTTCATGGTGTACTTGGCGCCCTTGTAAGTATATGTTAATTTCTTTATCAATACTCTTCTTTTGATTAAGCATATTGAACCAATTTTAAGTTTATTTTTTTGAGACCAAAACCTAATTTTTAATTATCATATATAATCTTGTAAAACTGAATATGTTTTTCATTTTCTTAATTTTTAGGCCAACATTTTACCGAATATGGAAAAAGAAATCGACCGAAGGATTCCAATCGTTGCCTTACTTGGTGGCTCTATTCAGTTCCATGTTATGGCTATATTATGGTATAGTCAAGAAACATGCTGTTTTACTCATTACCATTAATTCAATTGGGTGTGTCATTGAAACAATATATATTGTCACATACCTAATCTACGCCACCAAAGATGCGAGGGTAAACCCTAATCACCGATTATACTTACTTTTTAGTTTTATTTTTGTACTAATCAACTTGATATGACAAATATAATCTCATTAGTTTTGTTATAACATGATTTTTAATTGTAGATCTTGACGATTAAACTGTTCATGATGATGAATGTGGCATGTTTTGTGTTGATTGGCCTTACCACCCAGTTAGCTATGCATGGTTCCCTCCGTGTGCTTGTCCTTGGATGGATATGCACATCTTTTGCAATTTGTGTTTTTGCATCACCTTTAACCATTATGGTGAGTGAAAATTATAATTATTGCTAAGTATTTTTTTGAAGTTTTTACTTTAATTCTTTGTTTTTTCTTAACAATAATTCCCATATATATCTTACTATTACAAGATTTCTTGATTTGTAGGCAAAGGTTATTCGAACCAAGAGTGTAGAGTTTATGCCATTCAACCTATCATTTTTCCTCACACTAAGTGCCATTGTGTGGTTTTTTTATGGTCTCTTACTCAGGGATATATGCATTGCTGTAAGTACATAAATCCAACTTTTATATTGAGTGATGTTTTAACATCAAAATGGGCTGGTCCAAGGGTAAATTAGTCAATAAACCTTTTCTTTAGCCCCCCTCCCAATTAAGGCTCTTGATATTTTGAGGAAACATTTATATAAAATTCCTTCTCTAAGAACATATATGCAAGTTTTCTAATTGTTGGAAACATTTTCTATAGTAATGCTATATACCAAAAAAATCTCGAATTACACTAGTGTTGACGTATCTTTCTTTTAAAGAAAAGAGATAAAAATGTTTGTCATTATTTATGAGTTAAAGTGTCGTGACATATACTATTTTCAATAAAGTTTTTCTAATTGTTTCTTTTTGGTGACACTAATTTGGACCTAATATTTGCTTTAGCCCCCCTAATTAAAGCTCTTCATATTTTGTATGGCAATGGAGTAAACTAATTTAAAAGTCTTTCTCTAAAAACACCTATGCAAATATTCTGAATATTGTTGGAAACATCTTCTATATTACGTTATTGAAAAGCTCACGAAGAATACATGAAATGTGTACGTAAATTTTTTCATAAATAAAATATTAGTAATTTCATATAACATCCAAATGAAATCATGAATTACACAAGTACTAACATGCCATTCTTTTAGAGAAACAAAACAAAACAAAACAGTTAAGAAAATGACATGTGATTTGTTGTAAAGTCCTACGGTATGACACGTGAAACAACCATTAAAACATTTTGTCAATATTCATGAATTAAATAATTTTTTGTAACATAAAATATTTTCAATTAAACATTTCTAGTTGTTGAAATAATATTTTATTTTATTGCTTTTAGACCCTTGATTATTTTTTTTAAATAACTTTTTGTGTCTAATGTGCAGATTCCAAACGTGTTGGGTTTCATATTGGGGCTACTTCAAATGTTACTATATGCTATTTACAACAAAAGTGTAAAGGAGGAGTATGCCCTAGAGCCAATGACAAACATTGTTATTGTGAACCCTTTGGGAATTCCGTGTGAAGTATTCTCTCTCCCAGTTATAGATAACGTGAATAAAATTGAAAAAGAAGGTGCAGAAGAGATGGAGAAAAGTGTGGAAAACCTAACATGAAATATATGCATGAATTGTGTTTGTTGCTTGGAAATGATATGGCTTTCTTCTTATGATATATAATCATATGTAATATAGTTTTTTTTTTGTTTTTATAAGTATAATGTTATCAATGAAGGGAGTACCCCTTGTACTCCTATAAAACATCAATGATTTGAATGAATATACTAGCTAATTCATTGTTTATTAATTTCCCTTACTTACCATGTTAATGTGTGCAATATTCCGTTTTCATTTAAACTCTATCAAGTATATCTGAAATTAATTAATTTAATTAATCAATGGAGTGATATGATAATGTGGGCTTGATATGATTATTGAGAGGAGGGACAAGAAGAGTAGAAAAGATAAGAATGTGAAAGATTCAACTACTATCATTGCCAAAAATAAGCAACTAACATTTTTTGAAAAAATAAACAAATTTGATTAATGTAGATTGATATAGTTAATTATTTAGGCATCTAGATAAACCCCCCTCACATCTCATATAAAGTAGACATCTACTAACTTTAGAGATGACATATGTCATTGTTTTAAACATCTTTTAAGCTGAGTTGGTTTTGATACTTTTTTAATGTTACTAGTTACTACAATTTAAGTCTTTAGACATGAAAATGCGAAGTTACGATTTCTCAAATTTGAAAAAAAAACGATATTGTGCCTCATCCTAATGCGGTTCCAAACACATTAAAAATACTAATATACAATGAATCACTTATAAAAATATTCCATATTAAAATTTTTCTCAAAATCATTGACAAAACAGAGGAATCAAAACTTCCTTTAACAAAACAATAAAGTGAAATGAAAAAAGTTACTGGAAGTTTTGATTTGAACAAAAAAAGTGACGGGTGTAGTGGGGAAACAGCATGATAATCCACAGCTAGTAGAATCCCTCACATATTAGAATCTCTTCCATAATTTATTTTTTCTTAGGAAAGAATCTCTTCCATATATTTATCAAAAATCATTACACATTTTTTTTTGAAGGAAAAAAATCGTTACTCATATTTTTATCTCTACCGTAATTATGAAGGTATCAAGAAACTTCCCTTAACATATTATTCTCTTTCTATAGAAACCCTACTCCTCTCTACAACACAAAGTCACTTTCTTTCTTTCTTTCATACGAGAATCACTTACTTTTCATAAGAAAAGCTACTACGATCATCATCAACAACCTCCTGTTGGTGTTCCTCCCCCACAAGGGTATCCACCAAAAGATGCTTATCCTCCACTAGGGTACCCTCAACAAGGGTACCCTCCACAAGGATACCCTCAACAAGGTTACCCACCACCACAACAGTATGCTCAACATGCCTCAGCAGAACAAAGAGGTTGGTTTTCTTGAAGGATGTTAGGATTTGTAGTCATCCAGTTTCTATGATTGTGTATCTAAATTAGTGAATATTCATGAATTTAATTTTGTAACTTTCAATCAGTTGAAAACAACAGCTTAAATAATCATCCAACTTATAAGTAATATCCAATTGACAACAATATCAAGAAGGGAATGAATAACTAATGACCCATTTAATCTGGTGACACTCAGGTGGAGATGGTATGATCATTAAGGTTTTAGATTTACAATTGTAAATATATATAGAAATTAATTTTCATGGAAGTAAGATTTAGAGCCAACAAGCACACAATGGATAAAATACTATTAAGAGATAAGATGGATTAAGTGGTTGCAAAGAAGAAGAAAATATAGTTATAGAACATGTTGTTGGAACAAAATTGGTTTTTGTACAATTCCTTTGAAATTTTGACGATAACAAAGTATTAAAGAACAATTGAATATACTAATATATGTTCAAGTATGCAGGACTATAGATTAAAATTTAACAAGATATGAGCAATGTATAAAAGCATCAGAAGCACAAGAGAAGCTAGAAGACTTGGTAGAAGATCTGAATAAAGATCAACCAGAAGTCAACACCTTAGATCAGAAGAATGGAAGTCATTCAGAAGCTGGAGATCTTCATCAAACTCTGAAGGATACCTAAAGAAACAAAGACTACGAGGGACCCAAAAACCACATTAGATTTGTCTTCTTCTGTAGTTGTCTCTATCAAGACTCCGGTAGTACAATTTATCCGCTTCTGGCCATGTGTAGAAACAGCCAAAGGACTTCAAGGACAAAAAGAATGAACAGACAATTTTAGTTGCAACATAGGAATTTCAAATGTCTAATCAACAGCGTTATCCATATCAGGCAATGAACCAACATCCTAGATTTTAAGCTTATCAACGACTCTTAATGCATTGGCACCTCTTCAAATGTTTCTCAAATCCCTGCCTATATAAGTAATTGAAAACTTGAAGAACAACAGTAAGATTCTGCAAAGTTCATAGAGTATGTTCTGTTTTTAATTGTTTACACCTCTGATTGTATATCAAGTGTAAGAACAAATATTTTATTTGTAAACTCTTAAAAGTCTCTTTCAATTGTGATTGAGCATTTGAAAAGTATATTGCTTGTGTGCTTGAGCATTTGTAATTAGTTGTGATTATAGTGATAATCTGGATTGGACTACTCCTGAATTGTAGGAGGAACCAATATAATTGCTATATATATATATATATATATATATATATATATATATCTTTGTGTTTGTTTTTATCCGCCGCTATTAGACTCTGTGTCAAACTCTGAACTCATCAGAATCTGACCAGTGCTTAAACCCTTAAAAAAATTAAAAAAAATAAAAAAGCCAACACAATTCAACTCCATCCTTCTTGTGATTTTCTCATCTTCACACAAATATTGTAACTTATACATATATGAGTGATCCCATTAATATTAGAAAAACCACAAGCAATAAGTAGAGCCACTTGGTTGGCTTTTTTTTTATTTTTATATATAGGGAATGCTAAATTCTTTAAAAAATAAAAAAGGGAATGTATTGATTATGCCAAAGGAATGGACATCCACTAAACAAACGGGGTTAAGCACTTATGCTAACTTGTGACATGCTTGGTAAAATATTCCATTGGTTTGGGTATGTATTGATTATGCCAAAAGATCAGTTGTTGTTGAGTTTTTCTTCTTCTTTATAAATGATGATAAGGACAAGGTCGCAAAAAACTTTTGGCGGTTTGGTATTCGGCAATGTGGACTATTTGGAAAGTGAGGAATGACTTTAAATTTCCCTCAAATGTTCCGATGGTTGAACAAGTAGTAGATTGGATCATAGTTCAAGCTTGAACATGGTTATTGGCAAAAAAGAAGGGTGCTCCTTGTATTTACCAAGGATGGTTCAATAATTCGTTGTATTGCATTTTCTCTTAATGCCGGTTCTTGACCCTTGGTTTTTTTTAAGCGTTTGTGAATGAGTCAAATACTTCTTATACTTAATTAACACTTGTGGGTAAAATATATTTTGTACTTATTTCCACTTCTATTAATATATTTACACTTCAAAAAGAAGAAGTAAGTATGTCTATAAAACAACAATTAAATAAATTTTTCAACTTCTATTAATATATTTGCACTTCAAAAAGAAGAAGTAATCATGTTTTAAAACAACAATTTAAACTTATTAATAAATTAAATGCAAAATTTTCAATTTGAAATTTCTATTTATAATACACTAAAGTGTTCTCATAACAATTTGATAAGAAATTGAGGAAAACATAATGATATAATTAAAATAAAGTCTTGATGAAAACTTTAAAATTCATAGTACTAAACTAAAATAAAATAAAAAAACATAATAGACTAAACTTATGCTTTAGAGATCTTCAGTGATTACACATAGAATAAAATGTGAAATCGCACTAATAGAGATCTTCATTGATTAGACATGGTATAAAAAAGTAAACTCCAGTAAAAAATGCAGCCAAACCCACAATCACAAGAACAAGAATTATTATAACCAAGATTTTAAAGATTTTATCCCTTTTATTATTTTGAGACTCCGAATCAGAGTTGACAACTGGAGATGGAGGCTTAGACAAACATGGAGTTTAAGGGACCACATCTCCGCAGTTGACAAGAGGAGATGGAGGTGGAGGAGGTGAGAAGTGATGAAGTGGTGGATCATCAAAATTCACATCAAGAGACAAAACAGTTGATGGCACGTTTCTTCCGGTCAAAACTAGGAAGAAACTTAATGCGAAGAGGCAGTATATGATGGTCTTTGTCTTCATCTAATATAATTTTCTTAAAATAAAAATAAAAAGATTAATATCAAAACAAAAGAAGGTTGACAATAACAATGAATAAAAGATGCTATTAAGAAAACAATGAATAAAAGATGGCTAACATCATAAAATAAATAGGGACCAGTGTAATTTTTGGTTTTTACGTAGAAAAGAATAGCAACAACGATAAATAGAGGAAGAAGAGCAAGTATATACAACATCAACTAGACAAAGCAAAAACAATAGACATAATAGAAACACCTCAGTACCAACAAAATTTAGAGAAAAGTGTGTACCAATTTCGAGAGATTTTTCAGTGTCTCCTACCTTTTTTTCTGCATATTCCTTACCCTCTTATTCTTATTTATTTATAGCAAAAATTTAGGTTATAATAATAAAAAAATATCAAATCAATTTACCAGATTTTGAAAATATTTAAACATGCAAATTTAAATGAAAACAAATATCCTTGTGTAAATATATAGATGAATATTCCATTTGATTTTCTATTTTTTATTTACCTGTTTTACTATTTTATTATTATTGTTTTTTTTTACTATTGTTGTTGTTTAGTTTTTTTTTTTTTGAAGAATCTAAAATGAAATATATTACTGAAA
>Ga0228710_1002939_pt1 | contig 27076 bp, 11 predicted proteins | sample MedpolnodulmetaG_FD_177995 | JGI IMG/M metagenome (GOLD analysis project Ga0228710, IMG submission 177995) | Root nodule microbial communities from Medicago polymorpha collected in Santa Monica, California, United States - pink nodules | ecosystem: Host-associated > Plants > Roots > Nodule... | reverse complement strand
ATTGGCTTTACAAAATCAGGTATGTTATCAAACATATCTCTTTTGGATGGTACTATACGTGATAGGTAGGTCATTTAAGCCTCAAGAGATGAATATAAGGTGGATCTGTTGGTTCATATTCCCATAAAGCCATATTTGTAAACGCAAAAATCGTAAGAAATACACCAAAAAGCAGTTGCAAAATCTCAACTCATGTGAAAACGAAAATGCAGATAAAAATAGCATCTTTTGAGGGAAAAAACCTCTTTGGCCGTGAATGGGGAATTTTGTGACATTTATGGAAGATTGGTTGTCCATCATGGTTACCTCTTATGTAAAGCTCTTATGTAAAGGGTGATATCTTTGTTGTTATGGCAAAACAAATCTCAGTGTGTGTATATATAGTACTTGAAATAAGTCAATTGTCCATTAAGTTCTTTCCTTCCGTGTTCCTCATAGGCATTCACCACTAATAATGATATTTAATGTGCATTTCTATTTCCAATGCTAATTAATTATTTTGTTATATAACTTTTCGAAAACGGTTTGAATGCCATCAGTACACATTTATATCGAGTTTGTATATTCCAATGGACAATTAAAACACACATTCATTTGCATTAAAAGAATTTGAGAATATGAGGGAGTGAAATTGTAATTCAAAATTTCTTCAATGTTGTTTTAACAGTCACAATTGCTTTTAAATGAGAAAGTCAAAAGATATTATGAATGACGATAAGAGTGAATTTTTGAATTTCAAATGAATGGATGATGATTAAGATAAGAGTTTATGAGCATTTAATTTTTTTAAAATGAGAAGGTCAAACAGATGAATGATTTGACTTTATTTGTTGGTGCTGAACTGCCATTTAAATTTAAAATAAATTGTCTTAAACCATTTAATGAATGACAAACAATTTGAAATGAAATGAATTTATTGCGTGTTAAAGGGATGAGGAAGTCAAAGGTGTAAATTAAGGTCGACTGATTAGGAAATGCTCTCAAATTTGAAATGAATTGCCTTAAATTATTTAATGAATGACAAACAATTTGAAATGAAATGAATTTATTGCATGTTAAAAGGGTGAGGAGGTCAAACCTGTGAATTAAATGCGTTAGAATAGGAGAAAAATTGCTACGTTAGATTTAGGGTTAGGGTTAGCTTGACCAGACAAGCTTTAGTAAGTAAGATATTACATTCATTGGAATCTCTTATTCCTTAAATTATTAGGTTTACAACAAGTTAACCCGAAAGATTTGGAGCCAAATTAACAACTAATGTTAATGAGTTAACCCTAAAATAATTTGGCTCCAAAGTATTCGGCTGTTTGAAATTCAAAATAATTTTCTGATGATTTTAATTCCCTATGGCTCGCTTGCTTTCAATACATGGTAATATTTAAAATTCAAATTTTTACTTTTTAGGTATCCTAACTACAACTAGTACATTCCATTGATGTACCACATGGAAATTATGCAACTTTTAACTCAGCACACTTATCTATTCCACACGCTTATGTATATAATCCCTCCGTCCCAAATTATAAGGAAAAAAAAATCACACTTATTAAGAAAACTAAAACATAAGAATTTGGCGTATAGTTTTTTGTGTTTTCTTTGGAAAAAGTTTTATAGGAAGATGTAAAAACAATTTTGATTGGCTATTGGTTATGGAAAAAATGAAAGAGAGAGAAAATTGAACGTAATATGCATTTAATTTTATGAGAATAAACAAAAAAATTTTTTTTTAAAAGAGATTTAAAAAAAAAAAAGATTAAATAGGATAAAAGTTGGTCTTTTTGCTTATATTTTGGGACAAAGAAAATGAATATTTTTTGCTTATATTATGGGACGGATGGAGTATATATATTGATGCATGGAATATGTAGGATGCATCCTATATTCGCCTTCCTTTTTTGCCTCTTAATCTCAACGTTTTTTTGAATCTCCCATGGCTGGATGTAACATTGAGACGTTACCGTCGTTTCATTGCTTGACTGGTATGATGTTTGCCATTTTTTTCGTTTTATAACAACATATTCCCTCACGTCTGATTGTTGTTTCATTATGTTCATTTCTTAGGTCTTTTGGTTACCAATCCCATAACTGATCTGGACAAGGCTGTCAGTAAGTTGTGTAATCTTTCTGAAGGGTGTAGGATCAGGCTTGGTGCGCCTGTTGCTGGAAACAATGCTATTATCTATGTTCAAGTTTATGACAATTAGGGTTGGGTTGTTGTGTGCTTGGATTCGTGACAGCTGATGCAAGTTTTTTGTTTTATTTAGTTTTTATGTTTTTTATCTGTGTACTGCAACATCTTGGCCTAAGAAATTGCCTTATCTTTTTTTCTATTCTGTCAATCGTGTTTGGAGTTATGTTATCCATCAGTGTTTGCTAAAATTAATGAAATGAAGTATGTGGTTTTGCTTTAATCCAGCTGCAACGTTTTCTGTATTATTGTTTACAACATCGCCTCAATATAGTCTGCTCTATTTCATTAGGAATATCCAAAAATTAATTGTTTTAATTGTTACTATTACTCATGGTTCATACCTCTAAAGTAATTTGATAGTCAGAAGTAATCAACCGGCTTATTGTATTTTCCTTTGTTTTATTGAACATGCATAAGAAGCAGACATGAATATTATGATCTGGACATATAGTCTGGCTTTTGTGGATTACAATGAAATGTCTGTGATTAACCACGTCACGACGGACACATATTGAGCTGGTTGTATAAGCTTCTATAACAAAAAAGTTATATAAGCAAAACCCCAACATGTAACATATCGCCTTATCTAAGTTCATTATTTTATGGTCTCTACACGTAATTGTTTAGTCTGGCCTTTAAATAACCAATTGAATACATAACAATAATATAGTGTTTATTTATAATTGTCCATGACTACGTTTGATAATGATTGTGGAGAAATCAAAAACTCATATAATTTCCAGCAAAGTTGTTAAACCATAATATTAGAATATGTTGATATTTTAAGGTTGCTAAGTAACCAAAAAAAAAGAATATGTTGATATTTTTCCGTCAGTAAAACCAATGACATTATGCCGTTTAAGACCATGAGGTAATTTTAAGGAAAAATTTAAATAGACATAATGCACTTTGCTCTAAAATATGGCAATAGTTAAACTTCATTGTACAATTTAAGGTTTTTTTTTTATTTTTCATAGACTTTGTGTATGTTCTTTTTATTATGTCAAGATAAACTCACGGAAAAAAATCCTTCTTATATTCAACTAGATATTTAAATCAGTTTTATCCTCATTACCATTTTTTTTAATTTGTTGTATGAATCATTAGGTGTATATTTCATAATGTTGATTTATAATGTTATTTATTGATAACTGTAGCAAGGGAAATGGCTAATCATATTCTCACGCTGACAAATATAAATGACCCACATTAGCTCAATTCACATAGTAAGTAGATGGATCAATTTAATTTAATTTCCCACTATATTTTATTTGCGTTGTAAACACAATTAACATAAATGCTTCCGGCTGTTCCCATATGTGGTTAATTGTACAATATGCGTGTTTCAATACATTGGTTGGTAGTTGTGATTTGTTTCTACTGAGATATTTATACGGCACAAATAATTATTCTCCACAAATAAGTATTCAATACTTTCAGCCACCTATATAAGTTTGTACTTTCATTCAGTTGCCTGATGTCTTGACGAAGTATTCCATAATTATTAATATAAACAATCCTACGTGATTATTTGACTACACCGACTATTAGTCATATTTTAGTGACCAGTACAATATTATATATGTGGTGTTAAATTATTTATTTTAATTACTACATTTTAATTGTTAGCGGATGTTTCTCAACTCATAAGATCCGTGCAACGCATGGGTCGACAATCTAGTTGTTTGCTTATAACTCTGTCGTAACACTAAAAAAGAATTGAGCACAGAAAAATGTACCAAATATATTAATTATATATGTATATGGTATGGTATGGTATGGTTCAAAAATGACAAATCAGTGGGTAAATTGAGAAACACTGAAGCAATTTGAATAAGAAATGAAATGTTCAAACCCTACAAATAAACATAGCATCCAACTAAAAAATAGAAGTATGTGTAATTTGTAAGAATTTGCTATCATCAATATAGATAACACACTTCTTAAAATAAATAAAAAAATCAATGTAGATAACACAAATACCATCGAAAGGGAAAAGTAAAATTTATAATATGAATTTATTGATTATTCATTGATTCCTCAATAAAGAAAATAAAAGAGTACTATTCAGTATTCATGAATGAATCAGACCACTACTTAGAAAAAGCCATTTAGCTTCTTGAAGAAAAGAAGTTTCATATGCCGTGGAGAAAGTTCAACTTTTTATTTTGAATAAATTCACAAGTTAGTTTATGAACTATATCTCCCCCTTCAACTTAGTTTATAAAACTTGGTCAAGAATAAACTTAGTTTATAAGGTATATTTTAGTTCCCCTTAAAAGTCTTTTAAAGTTTGTTATTTTAGTTTCCAAAATAAATGAAGAAATTTGAAGTCTATTTTACTCTCCTCGTTCCAAACTATACATTATTTTGACAATTATACACAAATTAATAAGTGTGGTTAATTTTATATTTGTATGAGAAAGATAAATCATATGATTTTACAAAACCATCATTTAGTGTAGATATGATCTTTGGTGGAGGAACTTTGTAGAAAAAGAAATGTATAAAGATTGTTAATGTTTAGTTGTTTTTTTTTTAAGGCATGTTTTGTTTATTTTTTTAAAAATTGGTGATTTAATGAATTTTTTTAACGCGCTTGAATTGACCACTTGATATTAAAGTGGCATCTTTTAGAATTAAACATAAGATGTTAAAGCACACTTCAAGATTTCAATTCAACACCATAGACCAACTTAAATGGGCTACGTGACGTTGGCTTGAAACTTTACAATGTACTTCAAAATCAAAATAATTTTCTCCTGACAAAGGATCACTCCTTCCACGTAGACTATTTTGATATGACACGTAGGTAGGTCCTGCTGTCGTGATCAAACTATGGCGCGCTGTAATATTAGCGCGTCCAACTCTACGTGGCATTTTGGTTATTTATCATTCTTTTTCGCCCATTTTACTTACCGACGACCATCACTACTTCCCCATTTCCACCCCAAAGTTTTTCCCTCCCAACACTTTCCTCTCAACTCCCTTCCAAGGCTTCAGAAGAATTTCCAAGAGAAATAGAAATCGGAGAGAAAATCACAGTCACAGAAAATCAGAAACGTATAAGTGATTGTGATTATAAGTTAAAATTAAAAAGTGATTCTGATTTCGCTTGAATGAGTGAAAGAGGGAAGAAAGAAAGAATGAAGAACATCTTCAAGAAGCTTCATATAGGTAGCAGTAACCACGATCCTAATCGATCCAACGAAACTCCGCCACGTGTATCATCGCCAACCAATGACGCTCAGAGTTCCGCCGCTGCCGCTTCTACAGTAATTCCTTCGTCTTCGCCGTCGGGGACAGGAGTTGCTGCTGCTGCTTCCGGTGGTGGTGGTGGTGGTTTGTCTGCGATGGTTAATCGGCAGGATTTTTTCTCTTCGGAGGAGGAGTTTCAGGTGCAGTTAGCCCTAGCTATTAGTGCTTCCAATTCGGAGTTTCGTGGTGGTGATGATCCGGAGAAGGATCAGATCCATGCGGCAACGATGCTTAGTTTGGGAGGAAATCGAATTGATTCGACGCGGAGTAAGGATGATGTGGCGGAGGCGCTTTCCAGGCAGTATTGGGTGAGTTTTGTTGATTTTTGAAATTAATTTCTGGCAATGTTGGTGTTTTTGAGTAATTAATTGAAATTAACATGTTAGGGGTTTATGCTTAGTGATTTTGATTTTAGGTTTTAGTAGGTTTAGTCAATTTAGGGATTTAGATGTGGTTAGGGTTAACTCTGAAAGTAATCATAGCAGAATTTGTTATGCCTTGTAGGATATTAAGAATTATGTGAATATCTTCTCCCCATTTATACTCTGAACTGTGATTGTTTGGACCAAACTATATTGATGATTTATTTGCGCCATGGGAAGTGTAATACTAATACATACATAGCTAGACTAGAAATAAGAAACGTGGATCATTATTTTTACAATCACTGACGTTTATTTGTGTGCTATAATCAGCAATTGGTTGTTTTATAGACACATGTGTCTTTATAGGGACTAAAAACATATTTAACCCTATTTTTTTTAAGGAAATTGTACCAATGTGTCTTTATGCTTTATTGCTTCTTTAGGTAAAGTTTCTATACACACACATGCTTCATCATATTATATTAGTTGCTGCACATGCTTACTTGCAACAAGTGAACTGAACATGTACTCTTTCATTTATATCCATCAGTTGAGCACCAAAATTTAAACAATCAAACTATTAATTGTATTTTCTGAATATGTAATGTTCGCCAGTTTTTTTTATCTTCATTAATTCTTTTTTTCACCTTTCCATTAATGTTGTCTTGCATTTCTATTTTCTATTGGGACCAGGAATACAATGTGCTTGACTATGAAGAGAAAGTAGTAGATGGTTTTTATGATGTATATGGGCTCTCTAATGACCCGGCAATGCAAGGAAAGATGCCATCTCTAGCAGATCTTGAAGCAAACCCAGGTGGTTCTAGCTTTGAAGTGGTCATAGTTAATCGAACAATCGATCCTGCCCTCGAAGAGCTGGTGCAAATTGCACAATGTATATCATTGGACTGCCCTGTCACCGAGATTGGTATTTTTGTACAAAGGCTTGCTGAACTAGTTACTAGCCATATGGGTGGCCCTGTAAAGGATGCTAATATTATATTGGCAAGATGGACTGAAAGAAGTACACAGTTAAGGACATCTCTTCACACAAGTGTATTACCTCTTGGGTCCTTAGATATTGGGCTCTCTAGGCATCGTGCTTTACTTTTCAAGGTTAGCATCATGGCTTGTCAGTACTTAAAACCTTGTGGGCCATATATAATTTGATGTTAAGTCTAGTCATTATCTGCAAAAAGAATTTGTTTACATGACATATGCAGTACTATTTAGTATTGCAATCACTTAAAAACATTTTTTGAAAATAAATGTTTTACGAATTAATAAAATTGAATCTGATGATTTTTCGTTTTAGAACTAATCACACTGGGTGGGAAAGTACTCCCTGCTAATCTAGCCTAGGCTTGTATTCAGAAATAAAATTTCAGGATGTATGTATGCTTAAATCAATTGGAAAACGCTGCTTAATCACTAAAGATTGAGTCATCAAAATTATGGCCGACTCTGTTCATCAGTACCCCTAACACTGTTACAGGTTTCTAAGCTTTGATTTGTGGTGTATACCTGCTAAGTCTAGTTTTTCATATTGAGAATTAGTTGTCTTATTAGGTTTAGTATCTTTTCTGTGCATTTTAGATTAAACCTACTCTTCTCCTTTTCAATCTGTTAGCTGTGTAATACACTTTCTGTTTTTATGTATGTAGATATTAGCAGACAACATTAAGATGCCTTGTAGACTGGTTAAAGGTAGTCATTACACTGGTGTTGAGGATGATGCTGTCAACATTATAAAGTTGGAGGATGAAAGGTAAGCCTTTTGTTGTTCAAGTATTTTTTATGTGATTGTTGTTAACTTACTCAATTGTATGTGTATGTCTATATGTTGCCTTTTTATTTTTTTAAATCTTCTATTATGTGTTGCCAATGGTTGATAATCATTGGAAATCTCCGTAAGTGTGCCCAGAAATTTGTGAATGTTCTGGTCCCTTGGTCTGATATTATACTATTATGCTTTTAGGGAGTTTTTAGTTGATCTCATGGCTGCTCCTGGAACACTCATCCCGGCTGATATTTTAAATGCAAAGGATAATGCTTTTAAGCCTTACAACCCCAAGATTGTGCCGAGTTTGCCTTCCAGTGTGGAAACTGAGCTTTCTTACTCAAAACCTATACCACCATCTAATGGTGAAGGCAGTAGTCAAACTTCTGTGATAAAAGGTCATACACCGTCTTGGAATGGAAAATCGTATACCGAGAAGTCAGAGTATATGCCTTCAAACTTTGGTTTGAGCACAGACGCTGGTGTTGGTCCTTCTAAAATTCCCAATAAAGGCAGTCCTAATCAACGGGAAAATTTGCCACCCTCATATGGTAATTCTCTGTACAAAGGTACTCTTGGAATGAATGCAGTTGGTGATGGGACAAGATTGAATGTCAATGTTGTGCCGTATGCACAGAACACCCACAATGACCCTCAGAACCTTTTTGCAGATCTGAACCCTTTCTTGATAAAAGGGACTGGGAAGCCCTCTGTGCATAACAAACCTGTGGAAAATAAACCTCTTGAGTATGGTACAAAAAACAATACCATTTCTGGTCGACCCGTGTCGCCATTGATGTGGAAGAATCGGCATGCCTTCAACGAAGTCCCTAGGAAAACTAATCAGAACCCTAATGAATATAAACCTCCTTTATTTGTTTCCAATATTTCTTCCACATCTGGAAATACTGATCTCAGCACTTCCAATTCATCATACAATTCAAATATAAATAATCATATTAATTCTCAAACTTCGGCACAAATTACTGGTTCAGTCTCTCCAGCTGGTGTAAGTGAACTGAACCGGACTGAGGGTCTCAATGCTGATTTTAAAAGGGGTGGTTTGGGAAGTTCCCAAAATGTCTTGTTAGATGCGGTTAACGAACCCGAAAACACTGAGCTCAGACATCATGACAGGAGGAAGTGCACACATGACAGATTCATGGGAAGCAATTTCCAATTAAAAGATTCAGATAGACCTAGCTCTTCAATCGATTCCATTACAAATAGAGCCGATCAAATATTGGACGATGCAGATGTTGGTGAATGTGAGATTCCATGGGAAGATCTGGTTATTGGTGAAAGAATTGGTCTAGGTAATGTAAATAATTTGTCTTTATCCTATTGTAGGAATGTCATTAACATTTACTGTGAAGTTAATGTAGCACCGGTTTTTCTATTTCAGTAAGTATGTATGTGAAGCGTATAGTCATTAATCACCTAGATCTAACATTAATTTCTATTTCCATTTTTTAATTAATTAAATTACTATTTTTCCTCTTCTATTTGTGCTAGCATGTAATCTAAGGTTGTCGCCAACATGTCTTAACATCTCAAATTTTCCTATTTTACATATGATTTACCTTTCACTTGGATTGAAAAGGATTGTTAGTAGTTGTTTGGGATGTTGTTGGCATGTTTAAATTTTGCATGTCTGTTGATATGTTTCTTAGAGTATTAATCTGTTAACGTTCCTGCTTTCTTTGAAATAGGTTCATATGGCGAGGTCTACCGTGCAGACTGGAATGGCACAGTGAGTACTTTATTTCCTTTACATACTTGCATGGAAGATTGTTATTGTAGATTGAATTGAAAGTTGTTTATATTGTCTTATTTTTAGTGATAACTGTTGTATACTCTGTCTGCATGATAGAAATGCAATTTAAATCGCACAACATCAACACCTTAATAATAATTGCAAAGATCTGGCAGGCCCTTCTTACTGTCATTTGTTATATGTACTTGCTTCTTGCCTATATGCCTTTTACTGGGAGAAGTGAGATTGGATGGTTAGTATAATTGACCTGCTTAAGAATGAGTATATGTCGTTATCACGTGCGGGGATACCTTGATTAACCAAAAACTGAATATATGTGAAAAACTTTCTACTCAGCTCTTTTTTATGCTTGCTTTTGTCATGCAATCCTTCTCCATTAACGGATATTCTGCTCTTATTATGGACCTATGACATCAAAATCATTTGCTCCAATTCTAACTAAGACTACTATTTAAAGAGGTTAGGGAAGTTATATTTTAAATCGTTGTTAAATTCCATGTAAGTCTGAATAGATGAAAGAAGGAAACAAATAAGGGTGAAAAGCCTATGTCTCTTGCAAGGCTAATAAAATCTCAAATCATTTTTCTTGGTTTACTTTCTTCATACCAGAAGCTTTTTCCCTGAAGGTAATGAGTTCTTGTCTCCGATTTTCTGAATATCAGGAGGTTGCTGTGAAGAAATTTTTGGATCAGGATTTTTCAGGCGCTGCGTTGTCTGAATTCAAAAGAGAAGTAAGCACTATTTAGGCTTTTTGCATGCAACAATTATTTTTCTTATTTGCATAAAATAAATAGAAAGGAAACGGTGAATCCTTGTGAACTTTAAGAAATTATTATGTTTCTTTCCAAATGACTTATCAGAGGTTTAGATTGAGATACCAATCAGAAAAAAAGTTTAAAGGGAGTGAATAATGTGTAAGAAATGCAATAATAAAATGAAAGGCAGTGATTATATAGGAAAGGTTCCACCATTGTTATGTCCTTTAAGGCCAAAGTTAATCTGTTTTTCATCCTTTTGTTGCAAGGTACGGATAATGCGTAGGCTGCGTCATCCAAATGTTGTTCTTTTTATGGGTGCTGTCACTCGGCCGCCCAACCTCTCAATCATTTCAGAGTTTCTCCCAAGGTAGATATATTTTTGCTTTTTCCATCATCATTTTTTTTAAACATAATAATGGTACTTCATACAGGCCTCATTGGTCTTTCAAGTTACTCTTTTCGTATTTGAGTGTCACACTGACATTACTGTTAATTTTTTTGACAGAGGAAGCTTGTACCGAATTCTTCATCGGCCAAATTGTCAGATTGATGAGAAACAAAGAATAAAAATGGCTCTGGATGTGGTACGAAATAATTATCCATCTTCCCTGTCAACCATTATATATACGTTGATGAACTTCAAATTTTAGAACATCCCAATTTACAGGCTAGGGGTATGAATTGCTTGCACGCCAGCACACCTACAATTGTTCACCGAGATCTGAAGTCCCCAAATCTTTTAGTTGATAATAATTGGAATGTTAAGGTATACGATTGAAAATTCACTGAGTTGTTCCGTTTGCCTTGTGTATGTGAAAGCTATTTTCCTGTGGTTTTTCGTTTTCTCGTTTTCTGGACATCTATTGAACTGTGGAGAAATCAATTTCAGTGCTAAGTGGATTTTACTTTTATGATCTTGAAAGCTAGCCGTTGTTTCTACAGGTATGCGATTTTGGGTTGTCAAGATTGAAGCATAACACATTTTTATCATCCAAATCAACTGCTGGAACGGTGAGAATTAAGAAAAATGTTTTATTCTGGAGCTCATTTGTTTAGTCGCATGCGATATGTGCCTTATCTGTCTTTTGTATACCTGACATGATGATCGTCAACTTGTTAGCCGGAATGGATGGCTCCTGAAGTTCTCCGCAATGAGCCTTCAAATGAGAAGTGAGTTGTTATTAATTCAAGATAAAGGTCTTTTCTGGATTGTAGTTGTTATTTTATATCCTATCTGTGTAATCAATATTTGTTAATGATTAGTGGCTAAATCTTTACCGAGTCTATAATGTGGAAGGTATTAAGCTAGTCCAGCTGCCAGCTTTCTCGTAACAATAAATATATCAACTGCTTCATAGCTCAAAATTGGTTCAGTAGCCGTTTTTAATAGGTTTTTGCTAGATGAAAAATATTTTTTCCCGAGATGCTGCATCGACAATTTTTTTATGGTTTGCCAATTCATAATGATTCCCCCCCCCCCCCTTTGATAAAAGTGATTCCCTTTTTCATTCAATGAATTATATAAATTTCTCCTTCAATAAACAGTGTTGTAATGGCCGTTTGTACCCAATGATCTTAAATAAGTGGAATTTCATTTTTCCATGTTTTTTGTGATAAAAATTTAATTATTGGTAGACTGCGGTTTGAGAAGGATGATGCCAAAATTTCTGAACATATATAGATACACACATGCACGCACCACACACTAATTTATGTTTTCTACTCTGCTTTCAACAACAGCTGTTTCTTGAGCGTATCTCTGTTAATTATCATTTCAAATGTGCAGGTGTGATGTTTACAGTTTCGGTGTTATCCTATGGGAGCTGGCCACTCTTAGGTTGCCATGGAGTGGAATGAATCCTATGCAAGTTGTTGGTGCCGTAGGTTTCCAAAATCGTCGCCTTGAAATTCCTATGGAACTTGATCCTTTAGTTGCAAGAATAATCTGGGAATGTTGGCAACAGTAAGTCTGTTTGACTTGAAGTTTGATTTGCTCTTCTTTTCTTCTATATTTCTTCACTTCAAATGTTGAGGAAAATGTGGATTTAAACATTATTTTCATTTGATGACCTTTTTCTGTTTCCTCTCTCTCTCCCACTCTTGTGTCAGGGATCCAAATTTGCGCCCCTCGTTTGCACAGCTCACAGTGGCTCTTAAGCCCTTGCAGCGTCTGGTTATCCCATTTCATCAGGATCAGGTAGCTTCACCTTTGCCTCAGGAGATTTCTGTAAATTCTACCCCATGAAAAATCTCTCTTTTCTAAAGTGTGAATAACTAGGATTTCTGCATAGTACTCTTGTGCGTATAAAGGTAACAAGCAAAATAAAATGAAGAAAAAAAAAATCAGCTAAACTTGTAACGGCAAAGTTTCAATTATTGAGGAATGCATCAAATTGTCAATTGCTGCTGCAGCCAAACAACTGTGGAGCGATTTTTTCATTGTGTTGATACCTTGTCCGAGGAATCAAAACTCGGTAATATAATGTGTAAATTACTGTACTCAAGGCTCGAAATGGTTTCTTGTAAAGAAAAGAGGTCTCGAAATTGTCTTTGTTAAAAATGTTTTGCGCTGAAAATCTTGAATTTAGTGTAGTAGTTTTTGTTCGACATTTTATCTTGTGATGGTATTTTCGATGAAAGAGTTATTAACATCCTTTTCCCGTGACTTCTAGGGTGAGGGTCCAATTAAGTCCCTTTTCCCGTGACTTCTAGGGTGAGGGTCCAATTAAGTCCCTCACCGGTGGACCGCTTTTTATTCATCGTCAGATTTGATGGAATGTTGGGATTTTTTAGAAATAAAAATAGAACTTTGAAAGATTGCTACACGCAATCATTTCCCCTATATCTTCCACAATACCCACAGGAGATCTGAATAATTCATACACGGTTGTCGCGTAAGTTAAGCATATAGAGAAGATGTTGTTGCGGCCAGAAAATGAAATTAAACCTTCCCAAATTGAACTTTGTGTTCGTGTCCTTCATGCCTTTGGCATGTGGCAATAATGGGAAACATATACATAGATAATTTCTCTTAATAATTTTAGTGAATTAGAAATAAAACAAAGTGAGCAGCAAGCAATTATTGCAACATCTTTTCAACATTATTACTTTTTCCTTTAACAAAAAATTGAATGGAAGAATAAAGGTGTGTCGATGAATCAAGGACTTATTTCTTTACATTGGTCCAAATAACATTTCAAGATCTTTCATCTGAGGAAATACCTTGATTCTTCTACTCCATGGCTGCCATCATAAGCACCCCAAGAAATGTTAATGCAAGGGCAACAATGGTGTATATGGACGTTTGGTGAGGAAAAAATGTGTGTGATCTAACGCATACGGTGTATAATAGGATGTATAAGTTTGATTAATTTAATGGTTCTTATTTGTTATTGTAAGGGGTCCACCGGTGAGGGTGAGGGATTTAATTTAACCCTCATCCTAAATTCACCTCCTTTTCCATGTGAGGGTTGAGTTACCATGAAGCATGAAAATAAATATCTTGTGATGGTATCTTCACTGAAACTTTATTCCCATCCTTTTCTTTAAAGAAAAACATGAATATAATGAAGCATGCACTATACTCTCTTCAATTTTTCATGAGTTAGCAAATTTATATATTTAATCTGGAGGATAGAGCAATGAAAAAAACCTTACTGGAATTTAGGCCTTGACATGCATATACTATTTTGAGTTCTCAATATCTCTCAAAGGACTCCATCCTTTTCAATGACCTGTTCGTCCCTAGAGCAAAGAAAGCTCGTAGACCATGTTTAAAAGACTGGATAGTTATACAACTGATAAAGGTGTTCATCCAGTTCATTAGTCAAGTATGATTCAATTTGGTAGTAAAATAATTTTATTTTATACAATACTAGCGTACATACAATGTAGACGTAAATGTATATTTTTTTTTAAATCAGATCGATACTTAAATTAATATAAAATAATTATAATTATATTGTATATTTTATGAGATTAATAATAACCAACGGATGTTGGATTTTGATAAAGGGACTAGACTTAACAATTGATTAATCAATAATCAATGTTTGAGTTTCGGAATAATTTTCAAATAGAATTTCATGTACCAAAAAGAAAATTGAAAAACAAAAAATGTTACAATGGGTTTGTTTCAAGTTATTTTTGTAGATTTTCGGAAATAAAATGATAAAAATATGTATTTATACGTTTTTTACGAGTTTAATAAATTTTATTCTTGGATATAAAATGTTCTGGCGAGAAAAAAAATTCAAAGAAAAGGTTGGGAATAAAGTTTCTATGAAGATGAAAATAAATTGTATAACTACTTTTTAACCTCCTTATTATAAAAGTTCTTATGAATATTATTATATTAACCAAACATCTTTTTTAAAAAATACCTTAGAATAAAACTTTCATACTTATATTTTCAAGAAAGTTATTCGTAGGAATGAAACGAACACCCCTTACAGGTTATTGTTGCCTTAAAAAAAATGTTAGCATCATTAATTAATAGCTTCTCTCGTTCAGTGTGTGGTCACAAGTTTACATTTCTTGGTTTAGGCTCAAGATGTCGAGGTTCGAACCTGCAACAATTAATTCTTACATGACTAGTGTTGAGATGTGATGATGGCACAAGTTTACATTTTTTATCGAACTTAAATGTCAACAAAAAAGTATATCTTGTGAAATAATTCCATTCCAAGAAAATGAAAGCGAAACAGAAAACGGCAAGGTAAGTTAGTTGTTTTTTTAACTTATAATTTAGGGTCTTGTTAACTAGTGCCCCCGGGGCACTAGTTAAGGAAACAAAAATGGAAATATTTGCATTGAAAACATAATTCTTTACACTTTTTTAATTTTAACTATACAAGTTTCAAGGTCCTTATGCTATATTACGTTTTCCTATAATTTATTAAAACGGCAAAGTTGGGATCCAAATTCCTAACTATCCATTTTTGCAAGTTGATCAAAAGAAAACATGACGTACATCATAATAATGCCCCTTATATAGGAGTTATAGTTACATCACAAAATCCATGCTACTACATAGTCAAGCCTGAAAAACTGTTGTATTCATAATTCCTTTTAAAGGTCCGTGACAAACTTAGCTAAAAGTTTAGTTGCCACTAAATAAGTTTTCATCGCATAAGCAAATTACTATAAGGAGTAAGGACCCAACATGCTCAAAAACGAAAAAACACCATGTTAAACAAGTAATTAACAGATACCAACTACCAACACCCCAAGAAAACATACATATTAACACACCTTTGGCTACCATTTGTTAAAGACAAGTGAAAGGAGTTTAACACTCAACCACTTGATAACATTAGCAATATAAGATGTCTTGTAACCCTTAGATCAGGTTAGACATCCTTCTTCTATGACGACACAATGTTACTCTCAAATTTGAATCTGACGATGTAACCATTGTACTTCGAGGAGTTGAGACTTTTGATTCCAATTCATTGCAATTAGGCCTTTCTGTATGAATGGTATTTGGAACGTTATTTGTTTCAGCATGTCGAGATTTTCCAATTCCAGTTGAACTTCGCAATATTGCTTTGATGCGAAGATCTGAATAACTTAATGATTGAGAACATGGAAACTGGATTGAATTTCTGGTGACTACTGATCTTAAACTTTTTGTTCTCCCTCCAATTTCTTGCTCAGACGCAATTTGCCTATGCCGACTAGCAACAGTTGAACTCATGAATCGAGGCACTGAATTGGAGACACTTCTTGGAGTAGACTTCTTAGATGCTTTAGGAGTTTCGGTGACCTCTTTGAAATCATCTTTGAGGCTAGTAGAGGTTACCAAGTCATCACTTTCCTGAAGATTATATGTGGCTGAAAAGAGCTTTTTATTCTCGCATAACTTTAACTCGGCATTCTGTATTTGATCCCCTAAACTCTGACGTTGTTTTTCAGCTTCCTTAATGTCCTCCTCGAGCTCCAGAATCTTCATCTCCTTTTGTTTCTTCAATTCCTGCATTACATGTATGCAGTAATCAATGTTCAAACAGTTTCCACTGAGAAACTTGGCTTAGGACAAGTTTTATTATGTTTACCATGGGTACTTCTTTATTGGACTCTATTGCTCTTGCTCTCTTTGCAAAGTTTAAAGAACAAACCGTCTCGCAAACATCTTCTTCAGACGGGCTAATATGCACAAGCATCAAGATCTTCGAGCCATCACCTTAAGTATTTCATGATAAAGATCAGACATTTTAATATTATAGGAAAAAACCAGGAAAATAAAAGTGTGCTTAAAACATAAACGTTCCATATCACATTTGCACATGCACGTTCTTACTCGGCTCAATTTTTCACTATTTTGTATACTAAAGTCCGTAGTATTAGAGAAGAAAGCAGTATCATACCAAGAGAATCTTTCAGTAGTTGGGTCAGCTTGCTATTTCTGCAAACAAAGCAACATAAAATTATTAATTTGGATGCACTAGCAGTATAAAAATTTCACACTGTTAACCAATAACAAATTATATTTTGCATGGCCTTTAAAGTAGTTATGAACTTATGATTAATGTCAAACATTTTTAGTAATCTGACGAATATGATTGATTGAGAGTGTAAAACTTTTATTACACAAACAATGTATATCACTTAAATCCTACTTTAATTGTCTAGCTGTCTTAGGCATAATTCGCATAAGAGACATAATTAAACACGAGAAATCAACACTGGCATGATACTTGCCTGTAAGGTACATGAGACCTCTTTCTCTTCAAAGCTGCAAGGACATCAGCTAGAGCTGAAAGAGAAAGATTAATAGCTCGGCCTTCATCAAGTGTTAGTCCTCTGGCCCCAGTTTTTAGCAACCGCTCGCTGCCTCCAAGATCAACCATCCACAACTTACTTGTTTCGCTTTTGGCTTCCGAGGTATCCCCACGTCTAAATATGCTAATCCTTGTCAAGCTAGATATATAAAGCTAAACAGATAATGTAACTATCAAGCTGAAAAAACCGTGAAAATATTTTAGAGCATCTAATTAGAACTATGACTCACCAATGTGATCTGCTTGATGCCTCATTTACATTAGTCCACGAGGTTGATCTGAATCTTCTACCCTTGTTGTACCACCATCTGGCTTTAGCACAATCAGAAATTTGCACTTCTGAGAGACCCTCAATTTCCACCAATCCTTTTGGATCTGTTTGGATGTTGAGATTTCTGCAAATGTAGTTGGTGAGCCCGAGTCTCCAAGACAAATTACCCTATGAATTTCAATCATCATACATAATATGTTCCTGTAAAGTGAATTGATTTTGACTTGTTTAGATGTTCTCAATTTGGTTCCACTACAATTGATTTTTAGTCTCAAATTTATTGTCAACCCAGCTTTACAGGAATATATTTAGACATAAATAAATCACTTTACATTCAATTCAATTTTAGCTAGAATCAGTTTATAGAATTAAGTTATTCAAAAACAATTTTTGTCACCGCAGAACAAAACGCGCACAGAAAACTTTTAGTGAAAATAGCAAATGATTACCCATTTGCCAGAGGTTGGTGCGGTCTACAAGATTGTCTGGGAGCCAGCAGATCCCTGACATTGCCCATGTAAACTTCCAACATACTCATTGAAAAAGTAAAAGATGAGCCATCCATGGATGCTTGACGAAAGAGCTCTTCGAGAGCACGAGGAATAATCCCTGGCTGCTCATTTGTACCATCCTAAAATTAATCATAGCAGAAGCCAACATACATATTAGATAATAATTATGCTGCTATACAAGCACACACTTAGCAGTAACATTATTAAGCACATGAGCACAAAATATCAACATGACTGACCATGGTGAATGTCTTTCCTGTGCCTGTTTGACCGTAAGCGAAAACGCACACATTGTGTCCGTCCATTGCAGATCTTAGAATCGGCTCGACATCAACAAAAACACTTTCTGCAGATGTTCAAACAATAGCAAACACAAACATTTCCACATCAGTAAAATTTGGTGCTTTAATCGAATAATTAAAATTGGGAAGCAAAGACAATGATTTTTGATACTAGCCTTGGCTTGCTTCTTGAGGAAAAACCTTATCAAACTCAAAATCTTTCCTTGTTCCTCCAAACTTAACCCGAATTCTCTCGGATCCAGCTGATACAGGTTCAGAATTTCTTCTCTTTTTGGTCAAATGATCTGGTCGAATTCTACAAAACACTCGAATGCTCCCTGAATATCAAAATAAAATTCTTCAACTCTTTAATCAAAATAACATAACAGAATTTTAATCCATACATCAACATATAATAGAATCCCCAATTAACACTACAAGAACTACCTTTTATATCCAATATCTTACTCAGTGCTTCTCTCCTCTTTTCATCCACTTTTCTCTGCTTCAGCCTCAGTTCCTCAACTTCTTCTGCACAAAACAAAATCAGCAACATTTAATTCAACAAAAATCAAAATGAAAAAAATAAAAAAATAAAAATGTAACTTTGGTTATTTATATACATACTTTGCAAATTGGATATGAAGTGTTCAAGCTCATTCTTTTGTTGCTCAGGAACAACACCAACATCAGTGAAAACCGTCGAAACCGGTATCAACCCATCAACTGAATCTGACTTAGAAACCTCAGTTTCATTTTCTGAAAACACCTGAATCTTTTCTTCTTCATTACAAACCATCATTTTTTTCTTCTCCAACAAACACCTATTTATGGTAAAGTAAAGTAAAGTAGAAAACCTCGTACACAAGACAGACAGACACTGATTGAACAGTAAAGGAAACAAAGCAATCACTGCTTCCTCGTACTACACAAATCTAAGAGAGATCTGTTCCTTTACTGACTCATCATAGGAAGTAACGATCATATCATATCATATCATAGATTGCAAATAAATTAGTCAACATGTAAGATAAAAATAAATAAATAAAATGATGCAAATATACTTGTTTGAATGAAACTTGAAAGTAGGTGAAGTAAAGAGAAGTTTCTAGAGGTTGAAACTAGTGAACATGTCATGCAACACGACAAGAATCTACAACAACATAATGAAGCATGCGTTATGATGAAGTTGTTATTGTTGTTAGAAAAAGAAAAAAAACATTAACCGTGATTCTTGTAACGTGAACTAAAAACCACAAATAAAAATATAAAAAGTGGGAAGGTGTGGTGTGCTAGGGATCAAGGTAGAAATTCAAACAACACAACCACCTCGTGAAAATTCAGGAGCACCAGAGAAAAATATAGTGTTAAAAAATAAAGTGTTGGTGGAGAGTTAGTTTCAATGATTGAACACTTTCATGTTATTGGAAATAAAATATGATTGATTGAACACTCTTATCATGTGGACCATGATTGTGATTAGACATACTTCTACCTACGGATATCATATTATTGTGTCTAGTTGAGATGTCTTCTTAAGAATAAGATAATGATTTATTTACTTAACTAATTTTTAAAAAATAGGAATAAAATTGATAAAAAAAAATCTTGTATTGATTTTTTGAACAACTAACTTCGGTATGTTAAATTTTTTATATTGGGTGGGAATATTATAATTCTTTATCTAGAAAAGTTGTTTGAACATTCCAAAAGTTATCCAACATCCTATTTTTATTTCTCTCTTTTTAAATAAAATTAACAGTTATTTTTGACGTATTTATATATGATGGTTTCATAAGTTGTTAATTTTTAATTGTTCAAATATCGTTACTCATTTTTAAATCTTCCGCTCAACCATTAAGTTTTTTTTACATTCTCTATTGATATTGTCAACTAAAAAATAATTTAAAACAAAAAAATATTCTAATACATCCAAATACATGATAAAGAAATGTCCCAATACATGATGATACGAGCGTTAGGGAGTAGTATATAAGAGGTGTGCTAACAATGTTTTATTTTTAACATTCACAATTTTATTTTGTGAAACACACGTGTCTATCATTAGTTTATGTGAACTTCATTTTTAAAGTGTGAGATCCACGTTAATTTTATCATATAAAAGAGAGAGAAGGATCCCCCTCCCATAAACTTTACAATTGGGAGAGTACATTGAAAATCTATACCATTCAATCACTTTACAACGGAGACTCCAGTATAGATTAATGAAAAATAAATAGCTCAGATTTAACTGGACTCTCCAACGACCCGTGAGAACCTAATCCTGTAAAAGAGTCGGTGTATTCATGTTAAAAGATAATATTGTTGATATTAGATAGTGTATAATAAAGAAAAAATAATGGTGTAAGAATAATTTTGGTTGGTCCAGATGTTGAGCTTGAACAAATTGAAGTGTAAAGTTGTGTTTGGGAGTGGGAGGGAGCGTGAGGAGCGGATTTGTAATGTTGGAATCGAAGTGTAAAATATGTTTTGTTTTGGTTATGGTTGGTTGGTTACACACATTTCACTGCCTGTGTCAGTGTGTTTTTTTCTTCTTTCTTTTGAGCAATACTTTGACTAGACGCAAGAAGGAACGTGGTTGGTCCATCCTTTCTTCTGCATTTATTTCAAACAAAGAATTTCTTATTTATCCAAAACAAGGCTGGCATACGCTAGGGGGGAACGTGGTTGGTTCTTCATTTCTGCCAATATGTGGGCCTCTCTCTCTCAAGGTGGATTCCTTTCACCTGTGCTTCCTGCTCTAGTTTATGCATAGCACTTTGATGATATTAGGATGTCAATATCATGTGATAATGGTTAACCATAATATCACAAGTATATAAAAAATAAAACTCCTTATATGTGTGTGTGAGAGACAAAAAAACTCACTTGTAACATTGTAATTTATACTAGTGTTATATGACATTGACACTTCAATGTCACTCAAATGTTACCTCTACTATTCATAAACATAGACAAATTTCTTAAAGTGAAAACAAGTGTTCTTGGTGTATGGTTTAACAAAGGGAAATGCCGGAGAATTTAAATAGTTTTTTCTTTTGAGAGGAAACATTTTAAATAGTTAGTTTTTATAAAAAAAAAAAAAATCTATATATATTTAATGCATTGGAATTGAGGTATTTGATTTTTTTAAGAATGAATTTTTAATTTCAAATCTTTAAATAATGTCATGAGGCACTCGTTAACAAAATTCTTTAAAAAAATAAGATGATGGCTAAACACTTCTTAAATTAGAATTTTGTCGTTTTTTAAACTTCTAAAATGTTAAATTTTGTCGTTTTTTAACATAATATTTTAATATTTGTTTTCTATGGACACTCCACACTCTTTAGCATTTAGAAATTAAAATATGTATTATCTTCGATCTCGAATATAAGTGGCAAAAAGTTATCTTGGATCTTAAAAATATAAGCAAATATCAACTTCATCTATTTTATTTAATGTTATTCTTCCTAAATTACCTTTCAATTAATGTGAACTTTATTTTTCAATAAAAAATTTGTTTCTCATTGAACAGGTTCTCACGAGGAGAAATTTAGAAATTATAACTATTGTATTTTTTTTAGGGTTAAATATGTTTTTGATCCCTATAAATATACCAACTTTTCGTTTTAGTCACTCTAAAATTTTCCTTCAACTTTTAGTCCCTATTTTTAAGTCAAATTATATATTTTTTTTAATGAAATTGTACAGAAAAGAGTATAATATTGTATTGTAAAAATCTCTCCCAAAAAAAAAAATAGAATTTTCTAACAAAACATAAAATTAAATTTGAATTTTTAACCACCAAAAATATAAAAATTCATATTTAGATCATGTTTTGTTAAAAAATTCGAATTTTTTTTTGGATAGATTCTTATAATATTATACACTTTTCTGTAAAATTTTATTAAAAAATATAGGGTTAAATATGCTTTTAGTCTTTACATTTTGCGTCCCTTTAAAGAATAGTCCATACATTTCATTAAATCTTTTTAAAATACTCACATTTTATCTCCGTTATCAAAATTAGTCTCTGTTGTTAATTCTTTAACAGAATGTTGATGTGACAGTTAGTGTGTCCCAATTATTTTAAGGTTAAATATGTTTTTGCTCCCTACATTTTGGGTCTTAATCTTAGCGGCATAATCTTTATCTATAAGGATGTTCCTTTTTAATGAAACTATATTGTCTTATTTTGAACTATTTGCCTCTTGTTATGAGCCACATTCTTTTAGTTATACTTATACCACTTACATGTTGGATCCTTTCTATCTCAATTTTTCTTTTTATTTTCCACTCCCATGTCACCAATACCTACTTCTAATATGTCGACCCCCCTTGATACTACTTTATCCTCCAATGTTAAACATTTTCCCTTGATCCCAAATTCCCATTAATCCTCACCTATGTCCAATCATACTTCATCTACATCCATCTTATCCAATCATAAAGTCGAGCCGCATAGTAGACTCAACATCTGTTGCACCTACTGTGATCATAATTCACCTAAAAAACTCCCACTCCATGAAAACTAGAGCCAAGAATGGCATATTTAAACCTAGACTACATCCCATTCTTTATCTCACACTTGGAACTTAATATACCCAAACACACCTTTACCCTTCATGAATGGTGTGTTGCTATGAAAGGAGATTATGATGCATTGATAAAAAATAATACATAGACTCATGCCTCTCCTTTAGCAACACAAGAAACGTATTGGTTGCAAATGTGTTTCTAGAATCAAAGAAAGCCCATATGGCAACATAAAATATACAAAACCAAACTCATCACCAAAAGTTTTCACCAAGGAGAGGGTTTTAACTAAACCAAGACATTTTCTCAAGTTGTCAAACCTATAACTATAATAATAGTGTCGACTTTGTAATTTCTCATCATCGGTCTATTCAACGATTGGACATTAACAATTCCTTTCTCATTGGATTCTTTGATGAAGATTTATATGTGTGGTGTGCATGCTCAATAAAACTCTTTATTGTTTGAAACAAGTCACAAGGACATGGATTGATAGACTCATACTGCTTTTTGTCTTTAGGTTTCACTATCAGCAAATGTGATTCTTCACTATTTATGCTATACAATTCCAGTCATTGTATTTTTATTCTAGTCTATGTGGATGATATTATCATTATTGGAAGCTCTAAAGATCTTTTTTAACAACCTATCATCAAACTAAAACTATCTATATTAAAAAGATCTTGGCCAACTAGACTATTTACTTGGAGTTAAGGTTCACCAGCTACTTATGAGCTCCCTTCTTATGTCTCAAATCAAATATATTATAGTTTTTCTTACCAAAGTCTATGTTGCTAATGTTAAAGAAAATGCATCTCATATGGCTTCCAGCCCTAAATTGTTAAAGGTTGGTGCTGACAATGTTCTTCACCCCCACCTTGTTTAGATCCACAATGAGATCCCTTAAAAATACAATTGTAACTATGCAACACATTTATTTTGCAGTCAATAGGGTTTTTCAATCTTTGTCCCATCCTTTGAGAGACCAATGGAAGGATTGAACATCAAATCCTGATGACATGAAGTCATATTCTGGAGCATGCACCTATCAAAGCCATGAAATTTGATGAACGTTCAAAAGAACCAAGCAAAGATGAGTGGTATGGTGGTACCATAAAGAATAGCGACGGTCGAAAAACACGTAATTCCAAACTAATAACAATATTTTTGTTGCAATGCCCTCGTACCATCCATCATTCTCCAATTATAAATCAGTTCTCATCCATTGTAACACCAAACACACGCTGAGAGGGAAATGTTCCATCACCTCTATTGTAATTTGCCTTCATATCTGTGATGTTGGAAACTCATAATCATGGCACGTCACGATTTTCTTGGCAGAATGGATGGTTTCTACTAGAGGAAAATCATGGCACGATTTAGTGCTGACGTGACACAATTTCTGGATAAGGCCGTTGTACCTTGTGTCGTACGCTTCAATCGTGACACGATTGTTCATTGGCGCGGAGCGATTTCGGCTGTTACTGTGTACTATATAAGTGTTTCTTTGCAGATTTTGAAGGAGAGCTTGAAGTGAGAGAAACTTGGATTACAAAGGAGGTAACTTTAGGGTTGAGTGTCTTTGTAGTGAGGTTCTCTTGGGTTGGGAAACATTGTAAACACCTTGGGTAGTGAAATTTCACCATTGGAAGGATCAAAAGCTTCCTTTTGTGTTTTCTCTTAGGATTCATTGAGAGTGTGGGTGACATGAAAATGAGTAGAAATTAGGTCTTGTTCTTTTGTGAGCTTTTAAGCTAATCTCTTGTAACTCATTTGTAACACTTTCATCTTAGTGGATTGGAGGGCTGCGCTCTCTCCCCCAGAGTAGGTCATATTGGACCGAAATGGGTTACCATCTTGGTGTGTTTGTTCCTTTCTTTCATTGCTTATCTTTATTGCTTTGATTATGTTTGTGGTGTTGCTCTACACTTAGATTTAGGTCTGTTTTTTTGTTGTTGTTGCTTGGAGACACTTTATCCATTGATTACCACTTCCTTTGCTCCACACATCTTTGTTATTCATTGGTGTGATTTTGTCCGAAATAATTTTATATCATTATATTTCAATTTTTTAATATTAAAAGAGTGCGGATCCCGCTTAAAAGTGGTTATAAGACCCTGAAAAGATTCTCCCCATTGGAGGTACCTAATAGGCACCGGATCTTAAATAGTTAAGACCCTTCTAATGGAGATGGTCTTATGAGAGACTTTTAATCTGTTGTCTGTTTTCCAACTTTATGTTGTTTGGTGCTAGAAAAAATAGAGATAAACATTTCTCTTAAGAATAGAGATAAGCATGTATAATGTCACAAATTATAAGATTTAATATTTAAAACATGTGTTATATCATTGCCTAAAAAAAACAATAAAACACCATTAGCATCAAATTCTTTAACACAATCTTTTTTATTGATTAAAATTCATCTGAGTCCTAGAAAATCACGAGTGATTTATGTATATTTAGTGGACTCCATGTGAATTTTAATCAATAAAAAAGAGCGTGTTGGAAAATGTTGACACAAAATGTGTTGGTAACATTATTAAAAAACTACGATGAATCCCAACACATCTTTTGGATTGGTTAAATTTACACAAAATCCACCGAATTGTGTTTGTCTCGAATGAATTTAGTGGAATCGATGTAATTTTTACTCCAAAAATAATGTGTTGAAAAACTTATGTTAAAAGAGTGTTCTAAATGATAGAAGATTTGTTGTTAGTGTTAACACACTCTAACTGACACTTTTTCCAACATACTATTTTGACTTGGTTAAAATTCACACAAAATCCATCGATCAAATCGTGCTAGCCTAACATAAATTTAACGGGTTCCATGTAAATTTTAACAACAAAGAGTATGTTGGAAAATGTATTTAAAAAGTGTATTGGTATCATTACTTCTATTATTTTTGTGAGGCTGAGAAATAAAGAGAAGTGATATTTGAAAAACCATTTTATGATAATTTTATATCAACTTTCTCTCTCATATTTATACTCCTTCCGATCCTATTTATAAGAAACATATTTCACTTTTTTAATTCATTGCATAAATGACGTATTTGGTCTATATTCTATACAAGATACATTAATTACACAATGAATCTAAAAAGTCAACTTTCTCTAGTCATTTTTCCTCTCTATTGTTTTTGACCAATAAAAATTAAGAAAAAAAGAATTATCACAAAAGTTGTCATTAATTAAATAGTTTTACAAATATCATTCATAATTCATAGGAAGTGAATGTGCGAATGCATAATGCAATGCAATGAAATGAAAATGTGGTGAAAGTGAAGAAGGGACATGTGGTAAAATTGAGGATAATACTTGGGTGACATTGTGGTTGGTGACATTATCAACCACAATGTTACAAGTGTACAAAACAACATAAAAATCTTGTGAAAGAAAAAGAAGAAAGCCACATGTGGCACTGTGGTTGGCCAATGTCACCAACCACAATGTCACCCAAGTGCTACCCGTAAAATTGATATTGAACCACGTAAGCACAGTAAAATAAAGGACAAAACTTACATATTGTTCCCTAAGTCAAGTTTTTACCGTTCTCAAATAAAATTGCAACATTTGGAATATTTAATTTAATTTAATTTTATTTAGTTAACGTCTCTTAAAGTGGTGTCATCCCAATAACCCCATACCGCTCTGTCTTCACAACCTCCACCACTGATTCCCTCATCCACCGATCAAGCCTCTCCTGAGCCTCAAAGACGTTATCATTCCTCTCAGCTCTTCCCCTAATGTTCCACAATCATCTGATTCTAGTGTGTTCTCGCCGTAGCCAACACCGCGATCCTCCCCTCCCTTGTTATCGGTTGAGTCCAATGGAAGACAATGGATGATGTACGGTTTACATCATACCTCTTTTGAATACTAATTTCTACAGCAAAACATTTGTTTCTGATACTTTGAGATGATGACACCATCGACGATGGTCGGAGAAGAAACTTCGAACAAGACAACACTCAGAGGAATAAACAAGATAATGAGAAAACATAAACATGTAAGTGCGTTTGGGGATGAAAACTGCAGGAAGTGGTGGGGCTAATTAGAACAGAGAGATAGGTAGCAACTCTTTCACTTTGGGCTTATGTTACCCAATAATCACCTAGAAGCAATGCAAGATGATAGTGAGTCTTCTCAGGTTAATGGGTGGTTATGTTGTATCGCAAGGTGAGAGTGTCGGGATTTAGAGTTAACGAGATATTTTAACGGTGGTTATCATTTAAAATAAATAATACAGGTGTCACTTTTTTATTTGAGAACAGTAAAAACTCAACTTATGGAATTGTATATAGGTTCTGTATTAAAATAAAATCAGGAAGAAAGCAGCTAGCCTATCATACAGAGACACAACTGTGTAATTCAATTCAGATCTCTTTACATCTACCGTGCGTGGAAAGACAATCTTATCCCTAATTGAAAATCACAACAAACAAACAAACAAACTCAGTCAAATAACAAAAATCCTAATTTACATTTTCACTCTCTTTCTTTCTCCCTCACAAAACTTGAAAGAAAAAAAAAAAAAAAAAAAATTAATCACACATT
>Ga0228710_1002938_pt1 | contig 27107 bp, 9 predicted proteins | sample MedpolnodulmetaG_FD_177995 | JGI IMG/M metagenome (GOLD analysis project Ga0228710, IMG submission 177995) | Root nodule microbial communities from Medicago polymorpha collected in Santa Monica, California, United States - pink nodules | ecosystem: Host-associated > Plants > Roots > Nodule... | reverse complement strand
TAAATAAAAAAAAAAAAAAAAAAACTTTCCTTTTATTTACTTAATATAAGAGAGTGACCCGTTTCTACAAGATCAATATTGTAAGAAAAGATAAGTGTGATAGTAACATATGGAAGTAGCTTTGTTTTTGCTCTTTTACTACCTTTTTTCCTTTGTGTTATGGATGGCAATTATACTATTATGGTTAGTAGGCAAAGCATTTAGTCCAAGATTGTGACTTGTAATCTGATGCTTCACGTGATGCTTTGGACTCTTTCTCTATTGAAAAAACTACAAGTCTTAGACTTTTTGATGTATTTGACCAACTTATGTGAATTTCTTCCCCCCGTCTCCTTTGTTATGTGCATAATTTAAAAAGAAAAAGGAATGAATTGTTCAACTTGATCTTAGTTTGTTCCATGTTTGTTACTTATATACTAATTAATATAGACACTATTATATAACTAGAGTGATGAACACATCTCAAGATTAGGTGTTAGGCCAATGTATGTCACAAAATTGTAGTTGGGTCCCATCAAATTCCTTCATGATACGAGAAGTAAAACCAAGCATTATGGCCACCTGCGTGTTTGTCACATGGCGTGATCCTCATAGGTCTGTGAGAACCATGGAAGCTTCCCATGCCACTCGCAAGCATGTCAGGCAGCATGCTGACACACGCGTCCGAACTCCATAGTATCCACATCAGCCTTCGACCTGGTGTTCACCCACCTATTCATTGTGTGCCTAAAACTAAGGAATGATAAGCGAGAAAAGGGGCTCGATAGGTAGGAGATGTGGGAAGAGGTCGTTCTGCTTTCCTCTAGGTTTATTCCCCTATAAATACCTAGCATACACTCCCCAGAAAGAGGACTAGATACACACACAACATACATCTCTAACTCTGGAATAGCACAATGCTATTGAGGTTTGAGCTATTGTATAGAGTTCAAATACAGTTGGCTTTGAACTCAAACTAAGACGTCAATCCCAAGTGAGTTATGAACTTAAACGATGTTAACCCTAAGTGGACTCTGAACGTAAACAGAGTCAACCCCTAAAGGGCTCTGAACTCAAACTAAGACGTCTACCCCAAGTGGGATCTAAATGTAAACGACGACGACCCTAAGTGGGCTCTGAACGTAAATGGATTCAGCCCCTTAAGAGATCTGAACTCAATCTAAGACGTCAACCACAAATGGGCTCTATACGTGAACGGGGTCAACCTCGAAGGGCTCTGAACTTAAAATATAATGTCAATCCTAGCCTCTAGAATCGAATTTAGAAGGATGATTATATGTCCAAAGCCACAAAACGCCACAGAAAGACACCCTATAGAGGTATGCCACAATGACCCATGCACACTAAGGTTTTTCACGAAGGCCCATCAAAATGGTAAAGTTTCAATCACTTAGGTGTAAACTTGAGACATATGAAAACTAAAATTATGATTCGTAAAGGACGCCAATCCAGGATGCTGACCTAAAAACAATAGTGTAAATAAAAGGCAATTGAATTGGTCTTACCGAACCTCGTCACCATTCTATTAATGTAAGATTAATAAAAGAATTTTGCTAACTGCACTAATAAAAGAATTTTAGAAATTGTACAAAGATAATTAGGGACGTAACAACATTCATTCAACAAATTCATAAAGTTAAGATACAAAAAGATGGTAGTATGCCTCAATCTCATAAATATACAAAAGAATTGTTTGCAAACAACAAAAGGCTAATATGATTCCTACTCCTCATCAACATGGGCCCTCGCCTTTTCAAAGCCCTGCTCCACGGCAAGGGTGTGATCTTCTTCGGGCCCCTCCAGTTCAACCTTTAACCCTTCCATGGCCTCTTTATGGCTCTTTGCTGCCTTACGGGCGTCTTTCACCGTCTATTGCAGCTCTTCCCCAGCCTTCCTTTTTGCAGGGTTGGCATTTTCTAGGTTTTTTTTTACCTTGGTCAGTTGACCATCCAACCATTCGATCTTCTCACGAGCCTCCTTGGCAGCATCTTCCATCTTGTTCTACAAGGAAGTATTTTTAGTCTTCAGCTTTTCCTCTTGTTGTTGCAACTCGGCGCATCATGTGTCCACACAACATTCCACAGCCTCTTCAAATCATCAATTAAACGTTATGTGTGTGTATGTATATATATATATCGATACCAGATGTTGGATTCAATTCACCTGGTATAACAACAACTAAGAACATGTAAGGAGAGAGATTGTATGGGTTAACAATAATATGCTAACACGAATAAGTTGTAGTTGATGCTTGTATATACAATGTAAATCCATATGAGCATAACCTAAGTCGTATATTGCATGGATCTAATGCAAAATCAGGTGGCTTTTGATCAAAATATTTCCTCAATAAACCATCAAACGAGTGTCACACCTCACCTATGTTTGTCTTATTTTCACAATGTCACACCATTTTATCTGAAGATGCATTGATGAAAACATCTTATGTAGTCCCGATATTATGGGTAAATATTACCTTCCTTAGAATTGGTTTTCCCCAATTTGACATGGAGTTATGCTTCACACGATATCTTAGTTGTTGACAAAATATACATTCAACTTGTGCACAACCATTTATACCAAATTCATTATCATAATATAGCATGCAATCATTAACAAAACAACCAACTCACTTTACACTAAACCCTAATGGTTTGCTTCATAATAAATTTGTGGAAAACCGTAAGTAATGGGTGTTGCATCTAACATCATTTTTGTTCTTAAATCTAAATCTAATTCAGGAGCATGAAATTGAGACTTTAGACTTAAAAGTATAACTCACATCGATAACTTTGAATGTGGAGATCCTTAAAACAACAATTTATTTTAGGGTCATGCTAACCCGTGCCCTCAGGGTAATGGAATCTGATTCACCGCTGTCAAGTAAATCACGCAGTTACGCAGTCAAGTCAATGTGAGCCGCCAGATTTAATTAACGGTTCAGATTTAGCTTTTTAAAATTTTTAATCTCAACCCCAAAGACTTTCTTCTTCCATGTCGTTTCGTCAATTAAAAATTTCCCAGGGTTCCTAAATGCAGTCAATTGATTTTGTCTTATATCCATTTATTTCCATTCAATCCTTATCTCTTTCGTGTATTAAGCTCCTCTTGTGGCTGTTATTTCCCCTCCCTTTAAGTTATTTCCATTCAATCTTTTCCCAAATTCCCCTCTCTTTCGTGTATTAAGCTCGATTCTCTCAATTTGGTTGAATCGGAGTAACCACTATTTGGCTGGTCGGGTTTTTTCTGTTCAGATTCCGGCTAGGAACCGGATCATATGGTTGACAGATTAAACGGCTGGGGAGACTCCAACAAAGCATTTGGAAATGTTTATGTATTATCGTCTTCTTGCTAGTAAACCCAAAAGCATGAAAATCATTTGATTCATTGAGTTCAACTGTTGGTAATATATTACACATGATGGGTTTACATTTTTCTCTACGACACCTACTGCGGTCCATTGATCATGACTTGTCCAAATTGAATAGTTAGGTATGAATCCACTATTATATAAATGCAACTTTATATTCTTCTTAGTTGAAAACTCCATACACCCTACATATACACATCTTACAAGGAAATCAAACCTCCATTTCACGTAAGACAATCAGTAAGCATTTAACAACATTAATAAATAAATAAATTCCATCTACAAAACATCGAATAAGACCTCTGATGACAAGGTATTTGACGTTATTTTAACTATGTTTTTGAGTCTTTTAATAGAGTCTGAGGTGATTTTAGAGATTTTTTAAAGGAGTTGCTTATAGTTTAAGAGACATTTTGTATTGTTTTTGTTTGAGTCCATGTAATTCTATTTCTTCCCAAAACTTGATACTCCATAGGTGTTTTGAGTCATTTTAGTGAAAAATCATGTAAATCAGCAAATCAAGACACCGCATGGAGTTACGGAGGCAAGACAATGAAGATCAATGGAGTTCAAAAAGGTTTTTGAAGGCAATACAATATGGGAAAATGATGTCCCAATTCTCAATATGGAATGATGGAAGATCACTCAAAGAACACAAAAAAATGGTATTTTCCAACCAATTTCCTTCCCTGTGCGCCCCAGGCGCTTAACACCTTCATGAAGGCAAGAAAACCCTGCCCCAAGCACCTCATTATGCCTCCCGGACACATGGTTTTAGGTAATTTTTCCTTCTTAATATTTTTTTCAAGCTGGATCAAGTGGAAAAAGCCTAGAAACCTAGTTCTAAACTTGCCTATAAATAGATACCATTGCAAACACTTTGATCCATTCAGAAACTTGTTGGTTTAAGGTGAAAGTAAGAATCAAGGAGCAGTTAGGGTTTCCTTAACTACTCTCATGAGTATGTTTTGTATTCTTATCTTGTTTATGTGTTTTGTTGTCATTAGCAACTAAACTCCTTTTGATTAGAGTTCTAATATGAACACACGTTTATTTGTTGGAATTCATTAATGCAATTTTTTTATTCAGTTATGATTTAAGTCTTATTTAACTTTCAATTGCTCCGCACGGAATACTTTTAGACCCCTCGGCACAAATAAGACCTAATTGCAGGCGCACTAAGTCTGATGACTTATCTACGTATGATCTCTCAATTAAGGTATATTGCTAACTTACCTTGCTTAAATCAAAACAAGAACTAAAATTGAAAGTAGCTTATTTATCTTAATCAAATTAGGGTTTTTAATTATGATGTTAGATTATGATTCATCCATTGAGAATTTTCTTCATACTGTTCTAGTTAAGTATAGTTACCATTGGTAACTTCAAAGAGCTTTAACAATTTCGTAATCAAATCATCGTTTATCAAGTATTTAATCATAATTGATGTTGGATATTACATTATTCTGACAAAAAAGACAGAGGAGATTCAAAGAATCCTAATCATTGTCTAACCTCTTAAATAAACCCTTTTATTTTCTGCTAACAACTACTACTCACATTGAACACACAATTCAAAGTGAAAATCCCTTAAACCCCTTTTATTGCTTTCCAATTTAGTAAGTTAATTAAATTGCCGAGTTGACGACAACCCCTGTAAAGACGATGCAATTATCACTTTATTACTTGTTACATTTTGGGGCACTAGCTAAATTTGTAACCGGCCTCTTCTTCCAGAAAAAACTTTATGATACATTCAACTATGTATACACACACATTTATATCAACACGATATTCATATCAATGTTATAATAATATGATCTTTGGCATGCTCTAGCAGTCATGTCGAGTAAACATACTATATTTTAGTATGCATATATTCTATTAGATGTAGTAGAATGAGTTGATATCCACTTGAATCACCTATTTACTAGAAGTTTTTTCTTTAGATGCTGACATATTTGTTGGAACTTATTGCTTTGACATGAATTGCTTATCAAAGAAAACGTCTCTATTGATCGCCATTGTCACACCCCAAATTATATGAATCTCAATAACATGAATTGCTCCTTCAAATATGGATCTCAAAAAAATGGTCTAAAGGTGACCCATCACCATTTTCAATGAAATGGCATATCTTCTTGTTCACATTCACTATCAATAGTGAAAATCCACCTTTGAACTATTTTATAAGGTCCTTAGAGTATCTTTAGTGAAGGTATTTAACTGAGTTCTACATAATGATGAACTGTTTTTTTTTCCTCATTGGATGAATCAGTGGCAGTGTGGCTAACAAATAAAAGATTGAAATAACTTAAATAAACTACAGTATCATCGAATTAAAAGTTGGTTTATTTTCTCACATTAAAAGTTGGAATTAAAAAGTCGTTAAAAGTATGAGTTCTTATAAATTGCTTACTTTTTTTATTATTGGAGCAAAATATGTTTGAGTTGTATTAATTAGGGTGATGTGGCAATGGTGAGAGCCACCTAATAGTTGAATTTTTTACAAACATGTGATTGAAGAAGCTCTTGTAAAAAGGACTCTTACATAATATAGAAAATATTTAATGTAGAATTTCCAAGCTTTCCCGAAAGGCAAGTTGAACTCAAACTCTTGACGATGCTGCCTCCAATAAACCTTATTACAATTGAAATAAAAAATTCGAACCTTAATGCCAATCTTATTTGCATCTTCTTCACAGCACAGGTAGCAAACATACATATTTGGTTACATGTGTAATAGTTGTCTATATATTTGTGGACTAAAGTTCAAATAAAATAAACAAACAAACAATGAGATTTTTTATAATGTTGGAAAATGTGAAAAGCTTTATAGTAATAATTTAACTCAAGTGTAGAAACAAATCAGTTTGTTAAGGAGATAAGAAATTCCATCACTTCAAGAAACACTGAATTTTATAGATAGACATCACGGATAACCAATTAGGGTATCATTTACTTGCATTACCCCAAATAACTGAGGCGTAAGGGTTATGTGTCTTATTCTTTTAAGACAAAAAAATGGGTCAGGAGGAATCTATATCTAACCCTAGCCATTAACTATAACCTATAATAAGCCACAAAACATTCCAAAATAATATCTAATTACATACTTTTCTCCCACACCTATTTTCTATACATGCATATATATAGTATAATAAATTATTTTGTGATGGATGAAATATGTTTGCCTGCTTAGAAGTATGCATTATAAGTTACTATGTTTTTTTGTCTCCTAATTGAAAAATTATATGCTTCTAAAGACACATCTATGGAAATCATCCACTTTTTCCAACTAATTAATTGGTTTCTTCTCCTTCATCATCTCCCTATGTTTACCGACATTACATTTGTCACAATGATATTAAGTGAAAATTTTAAATGTATATTTGGATTAAAGTGAAGTAGTCGAATTAAGATTGATAAATGTTTCGCAAAAGCCATATTTAAAAACTATGACAAAACCATAGTATTATTGTAATTTTGTCAAACTTAATGTTAATACAAACATGTACTAAGTAAGTTTTAGATAGTTCCTTAAAAAAAAGTAAGTTTTAAATAGTATGATTATTTTTAATGGAAAAAGTCTGAATGAGGGGAGAGATCTCACTAATCACCTATATCATAATCTAAATTTAAAAAAAACTTAAATGTTTTCTTATTTTCTATATTTTGAATCTTTTTTTAGAAATTTAACTAAAAGTGATCATCCAAGTTTTTAGACGGAAATTTTATAATAGGTGATTGGAGTTCTCCGATGAAAATTAGTCATAAATAGAATTGGGACATAGACATTGTGAAGGATGGGAGGGCAGAGATTCCACCTCCTTTAATTGAAGGAAAGGGATGGGGCATCCTTTCAATATCAAAACCACCTGTTCCTTGACCAAAGACTATTGTGCCATTCTTTAATTTCCTTTTTTCCCATACCAAACTTGTTAAATAGAAAAATATCATTATTTATCTTTATCTGAAAAGAACAAAATATGAATATATTATGTCCACTAGAAGGCATCACCACCTTTCAATAAAATCCAAACCTCATTCAATTGTTTTGTAGCCCCCAACACCACTTTCCTTGTGCTTACATCACTCTTTTCAGAGTAATCTGTCCACTGTCCCCAACTCTCTACTATAATTTTCTCTCCCTTTACCATGTACATATCTTGTGTTACACATGGTACACACTATATCATGCTTTAAAATTTCGGTCACAACCACAATTAGGACCGCAATATAAAAGATTTTGAGGTTTTTGCAATTGTAATATTGAAATTTTAAATTGAAGACATGTATCGTGTCGAATACATGTTGATATTTGATATTCACATCAACAAGAATGGTTACGTTCAATAAATTCATTTATATTTTTTAAAATTATTATAGTTGTCGACGTATCAATGTCTTATCTTGAGTTTGTATCTTTTCGGTGTTTCATAGTTTGCAATTAAAATTTTGAGGATATGGAATATATTTTTTTTATTTTGCCCTAACATTAAAGTTCAAAATGTAATTGAATTCTCAATTTAAGACCATGCATTACATTTTATTTTAATCCATAATAACACCAACCATTTTTTTCTCCTCTTTCTCACACACTCACTCTCACACAAAGACACTAACACACGAGCACACACAGAAACAAAAGCAATGTTATGTTGAGGTACAAACATTACACAGGAAGAATCCGTTTAGGAAATCATGGAGATAGCAATGTGTGTCACTATCAAGAAATGAAAGCAATAAATGATGAAGTTATTAGGTAATCTAAATCATTAATACCTCAATAGAAAATAGGAAAAAAAAATCATGAGTTTCTACATTTTTCAACTTTTTTTTCTTGTATATGAATGAATGGTCAAAGGGATTATATGAGGAAACAGCATAATGAGCTGACAAGCTTTTGTGGTGTGTCAGATGAGAGTGAGGAAATGAAAGTAATGAGTTCTTCTTTTAGTCATTATGTAACTTACAGAGGTGCTAATGCAGCAGGTGCAAAGAAAGGGAGAGAAGATAACAACTATTCTGAGAGAGTGAAGTTCAAATTTTCATGAATATAGTTAGATTTTCTTGTTCAACTTTCTTTTCAGTGTTTCTTCATCACATTAATTCATTTGGAAAAAAATTATGTTCACCAGGTTATATGGTTTCAACCTGTTGCATTCTACCTATTGTCATTTTATGTTTGTTCCTCATCATCAAATATTACAAATACTTACCTACAAATATGTTGCTTTCATCTTCATAATTATATCAACATTTAATATTAGTTTCAGTGTGTACTTTAAAAGAAAATTACTTGAAAAAAAAAAAACTAGTAGTAACTTTTTTCCTTCAACATTATAACCTACTTATCATGTAAGATGATAAGATAATAAGAGTAACAATACTAGAAAAGAATGGGAATATGATGAGAATTCAAGTCCTTGAGAACCCTAGCTATAGATTAAGAAAAACCTAGTCACAAAAATACTCTATTCAACATTTCATATTTGAGAATATAGGAATGACATCCTCATGTAAGGATATTTTTTAATTTTTTTTTTACTCTACTGGGTTAGGTTTATGTCAATCTAAACTTTTGTTTCTCTTTTTTCATAAATGAACTTATGCGCTTAAGAACTTATTACCGGATATGAGACTTGACAATCCATATACCTAAGTCTCTATCATATCCATGGCCTTGACGTCCCGATGGCTACAGTCTATGTTATTTCATTCGACTTTGAGTTAAATATGTTTTTCGTTTATTTTGGTTTCTAATGAATAAAATTTTGTAGAGACTAACAAAAGAGGATGGTAATTTTGTAGAGATTGCAAACATATTTAAATTTTTATTCCAGATTTTTTTAGGTAGCTCTTTCCAAGGTGCTGACAACCAGTTCTTGTGCAAATTAATAAGTACATTCATTATTCAAACACTTATAGAACACTCCCTTAAAAGCTACCTATTAACAAAAAGAAAAAAATGCAGCCACCTAAATAGTCCATTGAGTATTCCATACTATTCAATGAGGGGCCTCCATAATACTACTAATAAACTATCTATTAGAATATGAAATTAGAAAACTAAATAGAGAGAATAAGGGTAGGGATAAAATGTCTTCCCTAGCAATGCAGCAAAGGTTAAGGAATAACTGAAGTCTTTCAGCTTTTAGGGTAAAATATAAATTGAGAATACTAAAGTCTGACAATCTACAGTATTTACAACATGTGTGCTCTCTTTCTATATAAATATATATAATTATTTTTGGCATATGTAGTAATTAATTGTGCATTTTGTGCCTTGTTACACTATTACTTGCTAGTAGCTTCTGTGATGCAATAGTATATGAAACAGTAATTTGATGTTGATATTTCGTTTTTACTAAGGGATTTATTCTGGCAGTGGCACTATTAACTTGTTCCGTAGGTAGCAGACAATAAAGAGAGAGAAAAAAAAGTTACTAATTAATCAAGAAAGAAAAACAGTAATACAGTATACATATGATATATGATATATGTATATATCTACAGTTCTACATGATATATACATTATAAAAATGTGGTAAATTCTTGCTTAAAAAAAATGTGGTAGATTAAAATTTATATGGTGTAATTTTGTGAGTGGTGGAATTGAAATTGAAATAAATGTTTATGGTTTAGGAATCAGGAGTACTTGCTGATACCTTAAGAAGAGTGTCAGGAAGCAGAACGGTATGGAAAAAAAATGAATTAAAAATTAAATAATAGCATATAGTATAAGATGCTGCTTCTGCAGGAGCATAATAGATCTAGCTAGGAATTAATAAAGATAAGATCAGTGATCAAATCAAAGACATGGAGCTATGTAACTCATATAAATCATGTCTTGTTTCAACTTTAAGCCACAAATAATAAACTATAGTCTTAATGAATATTATATTACATTTGGCCTTTTTGTTGGTGTGATAGAAGATGATTCATGAATTTGGGTGAGGTTTGGTTGATTTCAATTATCAAATTGAAAAATGAGGCTTTTTTTTGTGGTAGGTCCCACAATAAAATATTTTTGGAAAAATTAAAAAGTATATGGTTTTCATTTATTTCACCTCCTTATTCTTTTTCCCCACCCACCTAAAAGAAATGTGTGAGGGGTATAATATATAAATGTGATATTTCCTTGTTGGTGTGTGCTTATATAAAGGAGGATAGGATGTTGCAGTTCCCTACTATTATTAAAGATACCTATAGCTAAAGGGTTTCAAGAGAAAAAAAAGAGATATCAAATAGCTATAACCTATAGTTTCTATAATTGAATATAAATTGTTGTGAGAATTTTATTTTATATATGGAAGAACATCTTACTCCATTGGCTGTTACTCATCTTCTTCAACACACTCTAAGAAGTTTGTGCATCCATGAAAATTCTCAATGGGTTTATGCTGTTTTCTGGAGGATCTTGCCTAGAAACTACCCTCCACCCAAGTAAGAAGATCATAGAAAAATGTTCATGTAGAAAACATTACATATACATGTTTTACATAAATAGCTGCAAATATATATGAGGACTAGTTTATTATATATAACTTCTATCAAAACATTTTTATTAGTATATATACAATTATTTTTTCTTTAATATTTTTTTTGTGTATAATATAGGTGGGAAGGACAAGGGGCTTATGATAGATCAAGAGGAAACAGAAGGAATTGGTAATGATTTCATTTCATGAGTGTTAATAACTTAATTATAAAAAAAAATGAAATTAATGATATTTTTATATTGTCATGATGTATTTGGTGATTTAAAGTTTGTGCTATTTTCTATATATGCATGCACAGGATATTGGTTTGGGAAGATGGATTCTGCAATTTTGCAGCATCAGCAGCACCTGAAATAAACACTGGTGATTGTCCTAGCTCATCATCCGTTTATGGGAACTGTGAATTAATTCAGCCTTACCAAGGTCTTCAACCTGAACTTTTCTTCAAGATGTCACATGAGATCTATAACTATGGAGAAGGGTATGTACTATATATGTAGCATCTACTAAATTCATATTAATTTAATTCACTAATTTTAGCAACATTTTGTTCTTGTTGAAAGAAGTTTTAAGCAAATAGGTTTATTAGTTAATTAGATTTTATGGAGCAGGTTGATTGGAAAAGTAGCTGCAGATCATAGTCACAAGTGGATATACAAAGAACCTAATGATCAAGAAATTAATTTCTTGTCAGCATGGCATAATTCAGCAGACTCAGTGAGTAAAATAAAACTCTATGTATATGGCATTCTTGCTTAAATTAGATTATTATTATTATTCTTATAATCTTAGTTATTGCTTTCATATTAAAAGTTTCCTGAAATAGCTAGAATGATTTCTTTTACAGCACCCTAGGACTTGGGAAGCTCAGTTCTTGTCTGGTATAAAGGTATGTATATAGTATTCATATATGTGCAGCTATATAGCCCTCATTCACATAGTATATCTTTTTATTTATTTAATTCAATTAATTATCCTTTCCTTAATTTAATTTAATTAATTATATGTATCTTGCAGACTATAGCCCTCATTGCTGTTAGAGAAGGTGTTGTTCAATTAGGAGCTGTTCACAAGGTTCTCTCTTCTCCCTTTCTTCTCTCTCTATGTAGCACTGAACTTTCAGATTTAAGACTTGTTTGGAGTCCGACTTATGTTGGTGTCTAACACTAATAAGACAACGACACATGTGATTACATGCGATTATACCATTTTTTTAAATTATTACCAGTATTAGTGTTGTGTTCGGTGCTTGTATTTTGTGTGTTTCATAGGTTAAATGTGACATAAACCGCAATCATGTTGCTGTCGGAGAGACATGATCAAAAATCATGATATCATAGATCAGTCGCATCCTCGGACCTTTTTCTTAAAACATCACCACACACACACTTAAACAAAAAAACAATTATACTCACTCAATCAAATTTTGTCTATGGAATTTAAGGTGATTGAAGACTTGAGCTATGTGGTTCTATTAAGAAAAAAGTTCAGCTACATTGAAAGCATACCAGGAGTGCTACTTCCACACCCTTCATCATCAGCATACTCTTATGGTGGTCCAGCAGAACAATGGCATAACTTTCAAGGAAGCATTGCACCACAGCATCAAAGTGATCAACTATATCATGAACATTTCAACAACGTTATGCCAATGAAAGTAACTCCATCAATGAGTAGTCTTGAAGCATTACTCTCTAAACTACCTTCGGTCATTCCAGCGCAACAAATTCAAACACAAACACAACATGTTTTGGCACCACAACAACAACAACGAGCATTGGAATTTACGGGAAGAATGCAAAAAGTTGCAAAAGAAGAGTTGGATAATGAAGAAGAAGAGGTATATAGACCTGAACAACTTGATGTTGGTGAGAGTAGTAGTTCCATGCCAGGGTACCATCAACATCATTTCCATCAAGATCATCTTGGAAATGGATCAAACAATAATAATGGATTTTGAAGTATTAATTTAATTATTAATCATCATATATATAATTCTAATAATTAAGTGCTAACATATTGTAGTGAGAGAGTTGTTAGCTTAAGTATAATAACTAGTACTAGTACTACTACTACTGCATATTTCAGTTTCTTCTTGGTAGTGTATTGTAGCATGAAGGGAATTAGTTCCATTATTCCATGCAAATGTGTGAAGATTGTGTCAGTGTGTGTATATGCAGTTAGCTACGTAGTCATAGTATACACTGCCAATCTATCACATTGTACTTGGATCAACATCCAATGCTAGCTCCTGCTGCTGCTGTTTAAGGATGTAATGTAAACAGCCAATAATTATTAATATTAATTATTGTATCTTGTAAAATATTTTATATTTTTTTGTGATAACCATATTAATTATTGGTATAAAGTCTCTCTCAACTTTATTGATTATTAATATTTATTTGGGATGCCATCTTTAGTGGAGTGTCTCTTCTACCATTCTTTTTTTTTCATCCATCCACAACACTCGTAGTTCCGCTCAATATAATGTAAATTGTAAAATATAGTATATATTTAGTCAAATACATACTTGCAGAGTACTTTTGTTTTTGGTTGAAATTGCTATGTACTTGATATAAGAAAAACTAACTATATATATACAGACTAAGGCAGTTTATTTCATTTTCTTTAATTCATCAAAAATAAAATACTCTCTCCGTTCCTAAATATAAAAGAAAAATCTCGTTTTAAGTTCATTACATTATTAATGTATCTGAACTATAATATAAATTAAATACATTATTTACTCCATAAACTTGAAAGAAAAAAAATAACTTTCTTTTATATTTAAGACCGAAGAGGGTACTTTTTTATACTATTTTTTAGGTATTTTGTAGAGATTCTCACATGTCACTTGTCTTAAATTTAGGAAAATGTGTTTTTCGAATAATGACATTAAATAGGGTATAATACTAAAATTTGTTTATTGTTGAAGTTTTCCCCTCAAAATAAAAATTGTTTATTTTAGCAACCTATGACATTTTTTGGTTTATATTTGAGTGTGGGTGGACTTTGATGTTAAGGCCAGCATATAGGGATAGTGAAGTGAAATATATGTTCTAAGCCATATCCCATATAGCAAAGATTTTATAAATATATGTAATATATGTGGATATTGACCAATGGATTTGAGAATTTTGTTCCATCTTGGCATAGACCGCTTTTTGTGGGAGAGGTGAGGTTACTTAATGATTTGACGGAGGCCTTAGACGGATTTGCTTGTTCACATGAATCGGATTCTTGGAAGTGGAGGCTGGAAGAAAGTGGTTTGTTTACGGCGAATTCGTTGTACATTTTATTGGAAAAATTGTTGGTGTGAGAAGATAGATAGGGTGAGGTTAAGAAGAGAGTTTTTGGCTATCTTTGGAAAGGTCAAGCGCCTACAAGAGTGGTGCCTTTCACTTGGAAACTTTTGTTAGACCGCATTCCAATTAGAATGAATCTTGTCATTTGCAACATTATTCTGGTAGAGGCGTCGGTGAATTGTGCTTTGTATGATTGTAATGGTAAAACTTCTCAACAACTTTTCTTGTTTTGTGAGGTGTCGAGCAATATGCGGTCTTTGGTTATGAGGCAGCTAGATTTTTCTCTTATTACCCCGCCAAATTTGTTTGTTCACATGGAGTGTTGGAGTGGTGAAGCATCAAACGAAAAGTTGCATAAAGGTTATTGGATTATTTGGCATGCAACAATTTAGGTGATTTGAAATGCTTGTAATAGTCGTATTTTTAATAATACGGTTAAAGACATGGAAGAATTGGTAGATGAGATTAAGGTTTTGTCTTGGTGTTGGACACATTGGCGCACTTGAAGTGTGCAACTTACTTGTATTATGAGTGGTGTTGGAATCCTAAATGTTGTCTCTTGAGGTGATGGAGGAGTTTTGGGTTAGTTTTTTGGTTGTTTTGGATTATGTAATAGTTTCAGTTTTTGGAGGTTTTTGTTGTCTTTTCGAGATGTTGTAGTCCGATTCCACTACATAGTGTTTGTATGGGTGAATTGTTTAATAAATGTACCATTTCAATAAAAAAAATATATTATACTTCTAATGAGCAACCTTACCTGATTTTTTATGGAAAAAAAAAAATCAACTTTATAAAATTACCACGAAATATGAGATATGCATAGCTTTTCTTCTAGACTCGATATATTTATGGCTAATAGAAAGTGAAGCTGCATGTTTATCTGGGTTGCTCAAAAAATTATGTGAAGCAAAACAACACTTACGTACTTTTTATTCGATTTAAAGAATAATCACGAAATAAAACATGAAATACAAGTTTATATAATTACTACTACTCACTGTGCCAGGAGAATCGAAAAATGCCTAAAACTATAAACACCAATAATGAACCAACAACCCTTAAAAAAACATAATGAACTACAACACAAAGTTGGCCTAATGATTTAGGTTTGAAATCCAATGTGTGCTTTTCTTTATGTCTCATGTTAAAATCCTTTTGATACTAACAACTTGTGTGTTAGATAATTCTGTATATAACTTTGTCCTGACTTCAATTAGGTCTACTGATGATCAATGAGATTGGTTCTTCAGATTAATTGATCTATAAATTAGATACCGATTTTTCAAAAGTAAAATAAAATAATGAGCCAAAAACAAGTTAATCATGCAGAGGCTCATACCAAACGCGACACCCTGTAGTACTGTTCTAAGTTCTACCAATAATTTTGTAAAATGAAAGTTCTAATATTAACCAAGTTGTTTAGGCTCTAGTGGCAAGGAGCTCATTCCAAAGACGTACTCGGGGAATACCGGGTTCGATTCCCAAGGGGAACAACGCTTGGCCAGTGCGTCTGCCTCTACGCACGAGCCGGATTAGTCGCCCACCTTTAATGGGTTGGAAACCAGTGTGAAAGCCAAAAAAAAAAAAGTTCTAATATTAATTTATTTAAAAAAAAAAGAAAAAAAAAAAAAACTCTAATAATATTTGTGGATGTGATTCAAACTAGAGATCAAATCAGAAATACTTTCTGATCATAAGTTAATCAGTTTAATTTCGTTTAAACCGAAAAAGAAATAGATAAATAAATAAATAAATGTAATATATAGAAACATGATGAATCAACTGCATTAGTTCAATTCGGTTTGTATACTGTTTATAGACTTTCAACTCATTCAAAGTCATTTATTTTCGATCGAACCAAATTAACATACAGGTTTGATCCTCTATAAAAAAGAAAATAGTGTAAATATTTGTAGATCAATTTGTGACGACTTCTGGGATAACTTAATTTCTTTTATTTTATTGATAAAAATAATAGAGAGTATAAACGCAATCTAAATATGAGATAAAACGTTGTCATAAAATGGTTGTACAGCTATCATTTTTTTCAATTAATATTATGATTTTTATTTAAGGAATTAATATTATGATTTATTTGGCCTCAGTTCTGCACGCAAGCTAGGGCATGGAGGGCCAGGTATGAAATTTCTTCGCTTTTTTTTATAATCGTTCTTCTTCCATCTGGTTTTGTTCATTCCTGTCAAAATAGCCGAGCGTGAGTTAACTCACGTAGGTGTATTTTCAGCGTGAGTTAACTTACGTATGTATATTTTTCAGTATGAGTTAACTCACGTGGGCGGAAACGAGCAAAAACAGATGGGAATAGAACAATTATCTTTTTCTTTTTCAAGCTACCCTAAATTATAATGAAGATTGTCGATATATAAAGTTATATTTGTTACTTAGTAGCAATAGATAATTATAATTAGAACGATTATTACATATGCTATTCTTTAAGACATATGACACGTATATGATAGTTTAACATGATTAATAAGGGATAAGATTTCTCCACCACCAACATAACTTCGAAATTATGCATCAAAATATTATATAATCTCAAAAGCATACATTCAAATTGCGACCGATTCATCAACAAAAATATCGATGATTACGTTTTATCAACAAAAATATTATTACCGTCCAGAAGTACCAAAATATAATCCACCGATCACAAGATAGATAGAAAAAGAGAGATTATTTTTACAGATTTACATGTCATATTTTTTTTAGGAAACATGTCAAAGTTAAAGTTGATTTGTGTCTATCTGCAATAATGGAAAAAAAAAATTAAAACAACTCATCTATCAAAATGTTTACAAAAAACTAAACAGCTTCTCATTCGAAAAGATTTTTTTTCAAATGCTCTTTTTTTTAAAGAAAAAAATAACTGCAACACATGAAAACTTCCAAAAGTAATTATCTTAAAAAAAATGTCATTTAAAAAAAAAACAAACAAGCCCGGAATTTTTTATCTGAAGACATGTTACTTACATTCATCACTGAAGAATGATATAGTAAGCAATTCAAACGGTGATAAATAGCACATAACAGGCATACATTATTAAAATAAAGCAACACTTTCTCTGGAGAGGATTGTCTAAATTGCCTTTCAACAATAAAAATGTGTTCAAAAATGTTGTCTCAAAAAGAGTATATATCAAATAAGGATGCAAATGAGTACATTCCAGGTATAAACCAAGACTCACATTACATTAATCAGGACAGTAATGAAAATACATTAAACTTCCAAATCGTGTCGGAAATTAGACTACATTGTCAGGTTGAAATGTAAATAATGCACACACAAAAAAAAACTTGCTGAAGAGTTTTCTGATCAAATCATCAGTGGAAAGCGTCAACCTCGTCTTTGAAGTGTTCGAGCAGGTTCTCAATAGTCATGACGCTGTGGTCTGCCTTATCCCTGACTCGTACGCTCACCTGGAACAATGAAACAACTCTTAGCTTCCTAGAAGGAGTAAGACGACTGGTCAAAAGACAGCCACAATATCAAACAAGGAGAATTGAGGGATTTGGATTCTCTCAATTGGAGATTTCACTAGACTACTCCCCATTGCAATCTCCATCATTAAAACACAGCATCTCCCATTTCTTATATTTTAAAAACTCTTTTGTTTTTTGGAGGTCAAGATTTCACTGGAGGGGATTCTCACTGAGTGGACCCCTAGTGTACATTATTTTTCATGGATGGAAATTAAATTATATACAAGATAATCACTTGGATAGTCAACCTCGTAAGATTAATAGATGATGCTTCCTTATTCGGGATTTGATCCCAGACTTGCATCAAATTTAAGGTTTTAAGTTCAGCCAAAACATTAACAGGCTCAGGCTCTTTCAACTAAATGTTAACAAGCCTGAATTGAAACAAGCTTTATACACAAACTAGAATCATTAGCATATGCTTTGCTTGGAAAGTAGGTCAAGGATATAGCCTTGTTTCAATCTCAAAAATCTATTTGAACTTGAACGATGTGTTATATGCTATGTACGTGAGCTAATCAGAATATACACTTAAATACAACTATTTGTGCTCAGCAGATGAAATACTGTCAACAAGTTTGCTTGCATGTATGCATATATGAAAAACATACTTGTTCCTTTCTACAGTTCTCATGAATTCGATTTAAATGGGCAGTGTTTGAGTTTAATTAAAAATTGTGAACGGTACAAACCCTAGGTCAAACACAAATATGAGGACATATTATTATAGCAAGGAAAGGGTGCTGGTTGATTGGAGGTTTGGGGAACAAAACTAGCAGAGTTAAAATTGAAACCAATTTATTTATTAGATAGTGGATATTGGAAGAACCTGTCCTGTCTTAGCTTCCTCTTCGCCAACAACCAAGATGTAGTTGTATTGTGCTAACTGAGCTTCTCTTACCTACAGAATGACACAACTTCTTATTAATACAACTTTTTATTTCAACGTTAGATTTTTAATAATTAAGGTAAATTAAAATAAAACTTCTAAATTGGTACTTGAATGGCTATTTCATGAGCAAAAACCAATGCCCCACCACATGAATAAGATGAAAATAACACTAAATAGTAAATACACTGACTAGAGGCCACATAATAGAGAAGGGGGAACACGCTTGATATAAAATTCGCTTTGGCCATAAGCCAATTTATATTTGAACACTTGCAGAAACCATGGGTTTCTCAATATTTAAACATAATTAACTAGCAAATTTTCCATAAGCAGTAGATCAAAACCATGACAGCACTATTCTCCCATGAATGAATGGCATGAAGTACTAAATAAAAATTTATTGGTTCTAAAGGTATGTGATACCTTCTTCTGAATCTTCCTGTCAGTTGTATCAGCATCTACGTGATATCCTGCTTGGTGGATCTGATCTCGTACCTAGAAAATTGCAGCACAAAATATGTTATAAAACTAATCAGCAACCTGCATTTCACATCAAAATATTTACAAGAGTCCAACAAAAATAGAATGAGAACAATAACAAAAGTTAGGCCATAGAAATAGAACAATCCAAGCAAGATTGCTCAAGCTTCATAAGGAAGTTACCACAGAAAAAGTTAATATAAAAACGCATATAGCAAACTCAAAAAATACAAATTGGATCAACGATAGAAAAGAAAATTAATGCTTAAAACAAACAAGAGTTAGTCAAAATTGTATCGGCTACATCAAGTAATAGATTCCAATTTGACAAGCATGAAAAATGATATAGGATGCACAAATTTTACCCTCCAAGGTGATTTAAGAGTTTATCCAATGATACGAGTACACATCATCACCCCGTTTAACTGATATGAATTGGACAAATATACAACAGAATAAAGTCCGAGCTTTGTACCTGCAGTGCATACGCTTGTGATTTCTCCGAGACGGGGCAGAGAATTGCTTGCCGAGGACTGAGCCAGAAGGGCCATTTACCCTTGTAGTGCTCTAAAAGTATGGCAAACATGCGTTCAACAGATCCTAGAATGGCTCTATGTATCATAACAGGTCTCTCAATTTTGGCTTCATCCTCAGCTGAGAATTCCAACTTAAAACGATCAGGAAGCTGGAAGTCAAGCTGCAAGGAGCCAGTTTTTTGACTATCAGTAAAAAAAAAATAACAATTCAGGAATCATGTGAATGCAAGTCAAACCAAACAGTGTAAAACCTGTAGAGTTGCACACTGGAACTTCCTGCTCAATGCATCAGATACACTGATGTCTATCTTTGGTCCATAAAATGCACCATCCCCTTCATTCAACTGCAGAGTTTGCAAACAATTGAAGTTAACAAATGTTACATTCCATAGAAAATAATAAGAGATACAAAAATAAATAAAAAATGAGTAAGAAAATAAAAATGGTATTAACTAAACTTATAATTGAATTTAAAACGTGGCAAGTATACTTCACTTTTAGATGCCCACACTGTATTAGTTTTAATCAGAATTTCAACCATACATTTGAAGCAACATCTTATAGCTGACATTAAAGACCTCTAGCATACCTGCCATGGCTTGCCAAACTCATCCAAAGCTTCCTTGAGAGAAGCTTCAGCCTTCTCCCACGTTTCAATATTTCCAAGGTATTTCTCTGGTCTCTACACAAGCATTTAACACAAGCAAGGGAAAATAAACAACTTAGACATCAAATAGCTTATAGCAATTGCTATCAGCAATATGTATTTCCGTATCATGTATCAAAAGAGAAGAAAATAACAAGAGCAGAAGCTACCAAGCTTAGGGAATGATCTGCATTCCCAATACCCTCCCCTCCCCAAATAATTAAATAAATAAAAGGCATCTCTCATTGCTCTCAAGGTAAGATTAGGGCCTGGCTATTCTTCTTGGAGCTGTAAACCTGAAGAGGTATAGTGGCCACATAGTTGCAGTGAAACTCATGATATTGCTGCAGTTTTCAGCCATTATTGCAGTACGGACAGGGATGTTTGTACTGCAAGATTGTTGGCTTCCATCGCAATCTTGCCAACGTTACTTCTCAAGTCTGAATGTCACCAACACTATGAAGTTGTGACTTGACTGGCTATCAACCAAGAGTAAAATGTGGTATCCGATAACCCTTTTGAGTTAACTAGTCCTCGATAGTTGTGAAGTACTCCTTGTGTGCATACACTTTCAATGAAAGCATCAGTAGATAGCAATCACTATAAGCAAATAAGCATGTTTCTATTATTGATAAAAAAGAGAAAGAAATAACAAGAGAAAAATTCCCTCCCAAGCGTGAATGATCTCTAGCCCCGAAACTATTATATTACCACTTTCCTATATACAAAACATCTCTTATTTCTCTGTTTCTACCCTTTCCTCATGCCCATTGCCCGACTAAGGTAGGTGAAATTAGAGTCCTTGTAAGAGCATTGCGAGCATACATTGGCCAAAACATGTTTCCCTTAGCTAGAAGCCAAGATAAGGAAGGAAAAATTAATTTCCTTCTTTATATGAGAATCAGTACTAAGTGATGGATGGACAGTGAGAATAATAAAGAACAAAAGCATACCGTTGAAAGCTTCAGTTCATATGAGAAACCAAATATTTTATAGACATGATCGATGAAGTTCAAGGCATTTCTGACTTCATCTTTTATCTGTAATAAGAATTGAAACAATAATTTCAGCTTTGGCTCGAGAGATGTTTCAAAGATTTATATTGCATAAATTTACATTCAACACACCTGGGACTCACGACAGAAAATATGTGCATCATCCTGTCCAACACACAAATGAAAGAACATAAATAATACAGAACTTCTAATAGTATAGAAAATAGAAGTTAAAGACAATTTATTCCAAATTTTAAAGCTGTTTTGAGGATCTGCACTGATGTTCCATTTTAAAAGCGTATATATACAATAAATAACACATTCCAGGTCAGTTGACATGTGTTAGTAGTATCCAATGGGGTAATCCACAGTTCACATTAGAAGCCAACTAGAAATGTAACCAAGATAAAACAAAGAAAACATATCCCCTTCAACAATTTCACCAAAACTTTTATTTTATTGTTCGTAAATATGGTACAGCACAAGGGTTTACCTGCTGAAATCTCCTGACACGTGTTAATCCACTCAGCGCACCACTGGCCTCATTTCGATGCAAAACCCCAAAATCAGCAAAACGGAGAGGAAGTTCTGCACCAAAACAGTGTTGTAAGATAATATTTCATATAAAAATATCAACTCTATAGAAATCTCTTTAAACTATACACTCACTTACAAAATGGAAACTAAATTACCTCTACCCCAATTACACAAAAGTTATAATTTTTAGTTCACTTCCAGTTCAATTTAGGGACATAGTTGATTGATAAATCTATGCCAAAATGATTTTATGTGAAAAATACAGCTAATTAATAAACGACCTCCTTGAGCCATTTCTCATCAATTAACTGTCAATAACCAAGAAGCTCAAACAGGTGCATTATACTGATAACTGGTTTCATCAAATAAATTGTGGAGTAGCTCAGCCACACCATGTACAAATACAAAAGATGTCATTTGAAGATATATGTCATTGCAAATCGAAATTACCTCTATATGATCGAACCCGGTGTTTAAACATCAAGCAGTGCCCTGGGCAATTCATCGGCTTCAAACCAAACTCTTGTTTGTCGATCTAAATCACAAAATAACATGGTTAGATAACTTGACTGCGTTCAAAATAAAAAACCTATTTTGAAGATTTTATAGATGTCTTCTTAAAAATTTTGATCAAATTAATCATTCTCCATTTTTCTATTAAAAATCAGTCACGAATAAATGCACAAGATTTACAAGGCCATACAATGAAAAGATAAGGTAAGACAGTAAAACAAAAGAACCAAGCAGCTCAAGTACTTTTAGCGCAAAAGTCAAATACTAAGCCAGTCACAGTTAGGCACACAAGTTGGTAGATGCAAAAGTCACAATGGAACTATAAATTATTATTTGCTAATTAAAAGGGAAAGATCCCTAATAGGGTACCGAGCATGTCAGTTGTCTGATGGAAATGTCCTAGTGAGCCTTAATCAAAATAGGCCCAGGGTTTGGAAAGTTATGAACGTAATAAATATGAGACAGGAGAAATAGTCAGGAGTATTGATGAGTGATAGGAGCTGCTGCCACCTCAGCAGACAGTTAGAATATTCCAATATAATGATTAGGGGGGATTGTGTGTTCGTTATACAAGTATTTTGTTAGAACCTGTGGTTGAGGGAGGGAGGGTGACTCTCTTCTTCTTTTGGAGCATTTTACTGCTCCGGTTATCGCTATCATGTATGAGAGAGCTTCTCTCTTTCCTTGATATTTTAGCAATAATACTCATTTTCTGTTGCACCTTTTCTATGTTCTACCAATCCCACTCTATTGAAGGAGCTGTCCTAGATTTATGCATAAAAAATGCAACACTGCGAGGGGAATAAAACCCCCATCAAGAGCAACTAGCTCCTAATTCCCAAAATGATAGAAAAAAGTACTCAGCTCTCTTTCTACAAAATGATTCACAAAGTAATTATTACATGAGCAATAAAATACTTGACCACAAATATGATTCATTAAGCAAGATTTAAAGACACTGCATCAGTACATCCAACACTTAATCTTCCAGAAAAAACACATGCAAACAAAAAAATATACATACCTCCAAGACAAACATATCCTCTTTATAATTTGCCGCATGACCAGATTGCACCCACAGGTCCATGTTGAAGACATTGGGTGATATAACCTGATGATTCAATGCAAGTTGTACTAAGCACTTGCAAAAATATTGCTTTTAGTCATATCAAGAAACTTCTGTACTGAACTTTACCTCTTGATAGCCCCGGTCTCTGTACTGATCTCGAATGAAGTTCATGAGTTTGTTGTAGATCCGAGCACCATGTGGAAGAAAAAACCAGCTTCCCGGGCTAACATAAACAGGACAGATCAATAGACAGCATTAAGAAAAGCTTACTAAACTCTCCAATCAGACAAGAATCCATTATACCTCCACTCATGATGATAAATAAGCTCCTGTTTCACTCCTAAAATCCTATGATCATACTTTTTAGCCTCTTCAAGCCGATGCAAATATTCCTGAAATAAGGAGAGAAAAAGAAACGTAATCAAATGAAAAAAATCATAATACACCATATGGCATGGCCAAAATCTTACTACTTGACCAAAAAGATTCAATAAAATATAATAAAGAAATTATCCAGTTTCACACTGAAGATTGTTAATCCCAATGACTGAAAAAGCAAACTGGTCTTTGAGTGATAAGTAAGAGGTTTGAAATATTAAATCAAACCAGGTGGTACCAGCATCGGGACATTTTTATATATTTTAATAATATAAAAATACAGAATTAATTGATGTATATTACCAGCATCTGAATTTATTTTTAAATATCATATTATCTATATAATAAACATAAAAATACACAATAAAGTGGTTTGTATTGCTCTTGGTACTATCATAAAAACACAGTTCAAACTATAATGAATGAATACAGTCAAAATTGTAAGTTATTTCAAAAAAATGACAAAATCATGGTACTTAAAGATAATAGCATTTACCAAAAGTATGCATGTAGAAATATTTAAAATATGTCAAATGAATATGAAATTTAATATAATTTATTTTATACACACATGGAAGCCAAAGAAAAACTATTGGCCTTTTTCTAATGAAAGTACTTGAAAAACAACTTATAACATCCTACATATACAAGATAATAATTTATTTGTACATAAAAGCATACAGTAAAATAATTGTGAAGTGTATCAGTGACTGACTGCTAACTTGTGCTCATACATGCACACACAGCAGATTTGGGCTTAATATTTGATAACATTTTGTTTTTTCAAAATCAAGAAACCTTGGATTGGTTCAATTACCCAAACCACAAGTAGTTCCTACAGTTTGGCCAGTTCACCATTGAATCTCCAGTTTGACCAGTATAAAGACTGGTTGGAATATCTAGAGGACCACTTAAAAATTGTCTACTCTAGTTTTAAAAAATGTCTACTCTGGTTGGAATATCTAGACTGATACCTAGAAAATTGATCACTTTCAATAGGTAACTCAAATGGCCATCATGTATGACCAGGCAGCAAAGTTACTAGGAATATGGCATATATTACATCCAAAAGTTAAATATTTGATATGATTCCTTCAAAAAAAAATAAAAAAATATTTGATATGATTGAATATGGTATTATATAAGCATAGTGTATATATAGCAGCACAATCAAAACATTATTTCAATCATACCACAGTAACACAGGGCAGAGGATCTAACGCACTATTCAATGATACGGTAAACTGTTTTCTACTAGTAAGTATTTCCTTATTTTTAAAAGGCAATTAAACTACACACTTAGTCCATCGCAGCTCGGTTTGTGTGGTTTACTAGAGAAATAACATATGAATTGAAATTACCTTTAAACTCTTATTGTCAGGATAAGATATACCATAAACTCTTTGTAAACTTTCTCTATCTTTGTCCCCCCTCCAATATGCTGACGAAGCCTGGAGTTGCAAAACCAAAAAACAAAGTGTTTGCATTGATATGAGTTTTTGCATTAAAAAAAATACGATTAAAAAATGGTTCCATAAGATAGATCAAACACATACCTTCAAACATGCAATTGCTTTGACAAAGGATGTATTAGGAATATGAGGTCCTCGACACAAATCAACGAGGGGTCCACATCTGTACACTGTTATAGTCTTATCAGCGGGCAGATCATTGATAATTTCGACCTGATAACAAGAGCAATACAGCCAAGGCAGCAAATCGTCATATCATTAATTACAGGTGAACGGAGATAGGGAACATATTTCAAATCAATATGAATACGTGGTACAAAAGATAAGATAACTGATGTTAAAAACAAGACTGTCAGTGTACTTGCCTTAAACTTATTATCAGAAAATATCTCAAGAGCCTGATCGCGTGTCACTTCAATGCGCTCAAAGGGTTGTTTTTCCTGCAAATATAACCTTTATCATCCATCACATTTATTTACTAACATAAAAATGTTTTATTTATAGTAAGAATGAACATTAACATCCATGAAATCTGAGTTCATAATTTTGAACACACAAGTTAGGAGATGAAAAAAATGGAAAAAACAATTGGATTAAAATTTCTAAATTAAAGGGGGATATTGAAACATCTTGCACAGTGTTTGGAAAATTCAAACAAAGGAAATGATTTGATTTGCTTTGAAATCAACTTAAACAATTGGAGCCCATTATAAAAATGAGATCTGGATTGATTTAGATTAGAGAGAAATAAAGCTTACATGTGGAATGGCCCCGTTTGGTTTGAGCTTATGAAAAATAGCTTATGTAAATAAATAAGATTTTATTTTAATTTATAAGCGAAAATCATATCTTCATAAACTGTTTTTTCATAAACTACCTTAAAAACTTATAAATAATACATAAAAACTTATTTATTTTCATAAGCTGTTTTATATAAGCTCTAAAATAAGCTAATCCAAACGGGCCCTTGATTTGATTTTGTTTCAATCAATTAAAATATTCAGTAAGGTCGGAATAGTCTATATATCTAAATAATTAAATTTAAAATAAAATAAAATAAGTGACCACCAAATCGTACCAAATTTTAGACAAGTTGTCAAATAAAAGCAATGACAACAATCGGTCCTTAAAATAATAATACAAGATTTAGGTTCCTCTACAAGTGCATATCTACCTTTTACTTAATTTGACTTTAAAGTGTATCGAGATCCTAACACACTAAAATTCAAGGGTGAAACCGCTACTTACTCATTTTAAGACAGTCTTTAGAAGGTGCACCTAAATGTAAAAGCATTTCCTGTTTTTTAACATTCCTAACCCGTGATTTGACTAACAAATCAAATCAAAACCCATTCTACAAAATTCACAACACATTGTTGGTGAAAGATTAAGAAATATATGCAAATACTCTGAAATTTGAAAGAAAATTTGATACTTCATTCCACAATTGATCAGCTATGAAGTTTCTGCCGTAATAACATGTAAAGGACAAAATAACATATAAAGGAAGAAAAATTAAATAAGTGTTGTTAATCACTGTAACCAGAAACAATCCCAATAGCAAAGCACCAGATATAACAGCTAGCAGGACGAAACAAATGTTTTAAAAATCGAACAATTCAACTGGTTGAAACATGATGTGGAGGTCTAAATGATTCGGACGAAACAAATGTTTTAAAAATCGAACAATTCAACTGGTTGAAACATGATGTGGAGGTCTAAATGATTCGATCTCTGGTTCAGTTTTTAGAACATTATACTAAACACTAACTAAAACTGAAAAAAAAAAAAAATAATAATACACTACAGGATAAGGACTAGAAATAATACCGCAACAGCTTTCAACGCTCCAGCTTCAATTTGTTTAAAGTGATCATCATTCAAACCCAAGTCACCATAAAACGC
>Ga0228710_1002936_pt1 | contig 27112 bp, 27 predicted proteins | sample MedpolnodulmetaG_FD_177995 | JGI IMG/M metagenome (GOLD analysis project Ga0228710, IMG submission 177995) | Root nodule microbial communities from Medicago polymorpha collected in Santa Monica, California, United States - pink nodules | ecosystem: Host-associated > Plants > Roots > Nodule... | reverse complement strand
CATTGTCCGTTTTTTTTTTTTTTTTTTTTTACATTTTGTTCTAATATTTGAATATACTTTTATTTGTTTGTTATATGTGCTACTTACATTGAAAGTTGAAGCTAATTTTGGAAGTAGAAAAAGTCAGTACCAAAAAGTCAAAAAGGGTCATTTTCTTTATATATACTAGAGAAAAGATGAGTATTCATGTGTCCGTCTTTCCGCTCTTTTTATTGTGTTAACGTTTGAAAATTATGAACGGTGTTTTTTTATGAAATTTTAATTTTGAATAAAAAATATAAATATAAATGTTTGTTACTTTCAAATTATAACAAACCAAGCTAATCATGTTTATCTATTTGAATGTCATTGACAATATAACAAAAAAATATAATAGAAACTCTTATCTTTTTAATGACACCAACAACAATTATTATTATTATAGGAAAAGTTGTTTAAGGGTATAATCGGGATAATGAAAAACCAGCTCAAAATCTCCTATTTTCTTTATATATAGTATAGATATATTTGTTTTTTTTGTTACATTTTTTTAAAAGGTAATGAAAAAAATTGGACATATACTCATACTATGTTTGTTATTCGATATATTTTGTGTGGCAATCAAAAAATAAATATTGTGTTTGGTACAAAATTTTTAATATTTGAATTCACTCTCATCCATCATCTCTTTTAAACGATAAGAAAAAAAAAATACACACATACATTTTGTTACATTTGTTTTAAAATTTGAATTTACTCTTATCTATTTGTTGAATATGATATTTGTATTGAAAGTTAAGGGTAATTTTGGAAGGAAAAAGACAACCCAAAAGAATCGAAAAGGGATTTTTTTTTTATATATATATATATTGTATAAATAGTAACGAAAAGATGAAGACATTGTGACTTTCAAATGTAACAAACTCAACAAACCATATTTATATTTTTCAATGACAACAAATCATATCATGGGTGGACTGGAAGTCTGTTTGTTTGGGGGTAAGGAGAATTAGAGAGTTTAATTATGCATTATTAGGAAAATGGTGTTGGAGGTTGTTGGTGATAGGAATAGTTTGAGGTTTAGGGTCATGACAACCCGTTATGGTGTGGAGGGCGGCCAGCTGGTAGGAGGAGGACGTGATGCCTCTTGGCGGCGGGTTATCTCTACCTTACGTAGGGAGGAGTGGTTCAGAGATCATGTCAGTCGTGGGGTGGGAAATGAGAAGTTAACTATGTTTTAGTCGGATGTGTGGGTTGGTGGAGTGGCGTTTAGGGAGAGGTTCAACAGATTGTTTAACCTCTCGCTCCTTAAAGAGGTGTTTGTGTTTGATATGTCAGTTAGGCTGGGGAGATGGAGGTGATGCTTGGCAGTGGAGGCGAGGATTGTTTGTGTTGGAGGAGGAGGCAGTGGGGGAACTATGTTTATTACTTCAAATTGTGACTTTGCAGGTTGATAAGGAGGACAAATGGCTTTGGAACTTGGAATCGAGCAATGATTTCACTGTTCGGAGTGCTTATAAAATCCTGACTCATCATCATAATGTTGATACTACGGTTTCTACAAAGGCTTTTTAGCATAAGGATATTCCCTTGAAGGTTGTTCTTTTCGCTTGGCGGCTGTTCCGTGATAGTTTGCCAACTAAGGATAGTTTGCTTCGTCGTGGAGTTATAGCTTCTGATGATAGATTGTGTGTTGGTGGTTGTGGCTCGGTAGAATCTTCTCCTCGTTTATTTTTACACTGCAAGTTTTTGGGGAAGTTTGGCACTTTATTCATCGCTGGTTGGGCGTCTGTTCGGTGCTCCCAAATGTGCCTGCGGATTACCTCAATTAGTTTGGTTTTATTGGCGGCAATTGTTCTAAGGTGCGACATTCTATTTTGCATTTGATTTGGTATGCTACTGCGTGGGAAATATGGAAAGAAAGAACTAACACGTTATTCAATGGTAAAGAATGTTCAACATATCAGATTGCTTAAAAGATTAAGTCTCTTTCTTATTTGTGGTTGAAGGCGAAACTTCCTAATCTCTCTTTCAACTACCATGGATGGTGGCTTAGTCCGTTCACTATGTTGGACACAGACTAATGTTATTTCTTTCTCTGTTTTCAGTTACTATCTATTGGTTTCCTTTTTTCTGTAAATATGTTTGTGACTCTAGTTCTTTTCCTGGTACGCCTTGTGTTAGGAAGAACTTTTTGATTGAGTAATATTTCATTTTAGCCTCTTCAAAAATTCAAAAAAAAAATGACAACAATAATATAATAAATTGACAATTTTTGTTTTAAATAACACCAACAACATAACAATGTAATTTTGTTCCCTCAAAAAAAAAAACAATGTAATTTTGTTTAAAGATATAATTGAAAAATCAAGTAAATCAGCATAAAATCTTGTTTGTCTTTTTCTTTATATATTGATTTGGGCAGCAAAAGCAAATGTGACGAGGCACCACGTAAAAACGTCCAATGAAAATTTGACAAACAATATTTCTTTTTTTTCGAACATTAAAACGACATCGTTTGCGACACGAACAATAACCTTATTTACAAATCTTTTGTTTTATTTCATCGTTGAAAATTCATTCGGAAAATATAACACATCACCGTAACCATGGCTTCCTTCAACTCCTTCTGGATTTTCTCTCTCGCTCTTTTCCTCATCGCTTCACCGTTCCTTCAAGGTTTGCTTCTCTACATTATAGATCTAGATCCGTTTTATCTATGATCCATTAGCTTCATTCTCTGCATGTTACGATTACTTTTGTGCCGACCCAATTGCTTCTTTTTTATTTTTTGCATGCATTGTGATGTTTGATCTGATTTATAATTTATAATTTGCATTAAAAATTGGTTTTTTATTTTGGGGTATTTTGATCTTTGATGGGAGTATGTGTTTTGTTATGATTTTATGATTTCATTGCCTGCACCTACATTATTAGTTTGAAGTTAGAGAGTGAAAAGATCACTTTTTGAATATTGGGTATTGTTTACTTTATTTTTTTGATCAAAGGGAATTGTTTAATCTAGTGCATGGCACTTAAAGTTTTTTTTTTAGGGTGTATTTTGATCCATTTTTGAAAGGATTCCTTGTATTTAAATAGATTCAATGATGAACTTATAATATAGAGATCAATTGGAATTCCTAATTTCAGTGTTTGAAGGAACGACGACAACATGGTGTAATTGAATGAATTCTGTATTAATTTGGTTTTGTTAATTTAATTTAATCCAAATTTCATTGTTCAGTAATCTAAATCTGTATCTTTTTGGATGGAAGCTTGATTCAGCATTTGGTTTATGTATTATTTTATTTGCCCTATCGGATTTTGCAAATTACTTGATAAGAATGTTTTTATGCTATGTGCATGATGGTTATTGATTGTGGATTTCTCCATTTGCTAGTTGCTAGGTGCCAGTCAGATGAAGGTGTGGATACTACCACTGAAGAAGGAAGTGATATTGGCGTTGTTGGTGAGGAAGCCCAAGACTTTGATAGCATAGGGACCTTTTCTTCTGCTCCAGGAATTGATACAATAAGTGTATTTCCAAAAAATTTTGCAAAATGTAAGGATCTTTCTGTCTAGTACAAATAATTTAGGTTTAATTTTGTTTTTTGTATTTTATGAAGTGTTGGTTTTGTTTGCGCATATGAATGCGATGCAGTGGTTACGGCTGGAGAAGAAACAGAGCTGCTTGTGGGTGTAAAAAATAATGGTAATTTAATCAGATTGGATACTCGTATCCTTGGATACTCGTATCCAGCATTGTAATTTCAAGCTTTCAAGTTTCTTAAATGTTTTGTTCTTGTTGTTTCGTATTTATATTTTATGTCTTTTCTTTTTCTATATTCTTTTTGTGGAAGCCAAGAGTAAAATCAGGGGCTCTTTTATTTGTAGTCTATCTGACTTCGTTTATTTTGTGGGCTAATAACAGGAGACTCCAGCTTGAATGTTGTTGCAATCAAGGCTAGTGTTCACCTTCCTGTTGATCATCGTCTGCTTGTTCAAAATCTTACTGCTCAGGTAGTAATAGGTTAATGAACATCTAAATTAAACTTGGCTATTTATTTGTGTCAAAAATTGTACTGCTCATGTTACTTCAAATGATTCTTTATGCATTCTACCTCGTAGTCAATCTTAATCTTCTAATGCTCAAATTAATGAAAGGCATTTATACGAAAGGGGAATTTCAAATCCTCCTGGAAAGAGGTTGGATAGTAATTAGTAAAGTATTTTGTGTTCCGTTGAAAGACTTAGTTTTAGAACACTAGAACTGTTAATCTACACATGACAAGGATTGGTCTATGTGCCATCTGTAGGAGATGGCTTTTAATCGTGTATGAATGTCATAGCACTGACCCAGTTACTGCCCTGTGCCAAAAAATGAGCATTAGATTACATTTGTGATATTTTTGATACATGCAAGTAGCCGAAGATTTTGCTAGGATAGATGATGTTGGCCATCTGAAGTAGTTCTATATGTTTGTACATGATTTTGCATTTCTCTTGAAGGAAATACGGTTCTGCAATGTTGTGTCAGTATCACCTGTTCTGGTTCAGTAAATGACAGTACACAATAAATATAAAGCAAACTTTATTTTTTTCCTTTTCTGATTGCAGGTTTTCAACAATGGTTCTGTACCAGCCTCAGCGCAAGCTACTTTCCCATACATATTTGCAGTCAGTAAATTCTTGCAGGTATTGCGATTACTTTGAAGGCATCTGCTTTTAGTTTCTGAAAAGTGCAAGATAGACAGCACTTTTATACATATACTCATTGATCTCATAACAACGTAATGATTTTTCCGTATGCAGCCTGGGAGTTTTGATCTTGTCGGCACTATTATTTATGAGATAGACGAGCAACCATTCCAAAGCACCTTCTTTAATGGCACTGTTGAAGTTGTTGAAGCTGGTGGTATTCTTAGCATCGAATCTGTCTTTCTTGTTACTCTTGGAGTTGCCCTCCTTGTCCTCCTGGGGCTATGGATTCATGGTCAAATACAAAATCTATCTAAGGTACTAATATCTATATTTTTTCAGATAATTTGCTATTATTGGACTGCCTTCACATTTTGAATTTGCTAATTTTACTCATACTGGTTTGTTTGGTTTATGAAGAGGTTTTTGTTTTCATTTCCTCTATTCAATTTACAAAACTAGGGCCCCGTTTGCTTTTTGAAATATCTCTATTTTCGTTTTCTAAAATATGTGTTAATTTTACTTGCTAGCAAAAACACAATATTAATAGACTCTTGAAGTGAACAAATGTGTGCATTTTTTGGAAACAAAAATGCCAAAAGAATTGTTTTCATTATTTCCAGAAATTCATCATCCCTAGCTAGCATTTCATCTTCTCTCCATCACAATGGTTCACTCTAAGAGTCTCACATATTCTTATTAGCAAGTTAAATGAGCACATATTTTAGAAAATTAAAATAGAATTTTTTTTCACGCAATAAACAGGGCTTAATTTGCACATTGTACATCAGTTGTGTTCAATGCTTTCAGTACAAACATTTGAAAACAAAAAAAAGAGTGAAAAATAAAATGAAAATAACAAACCTTTTCCAATACCAAAAGGCCCTAAACTTCTCACCTTTAATTTGGTCCTGGTTATTGCTCCAGCTTGTGCTTTTAAAGAAAATCTTCGGCTTTTTAATTTTAAAGAAAACCTCCGGCTTTAGTATTTCCTTCATCTCTCTGATATTCTCGTGTTTGCTCATGAATATTTTATCAGAAAACAAAGAGGGCTCCAAAAGTTGAAGTTGGAACTAGATCTACAGATGCTTCAACAGACGAATGGCTACAGGTCTGGTCGTATGTTGCTGTATATTATCTCTATACTTGTTGGATGCCATGTTGTTCAGTTTTTCATGTTTAAACCTATAGCATAAACCAGACATCTGAAACGAAATCTCTTTTTGTCACCCAGGGAACTGCATATACTCAGTCTCTGTCGAGCAAATCAAAGAAGAAGAAGTAGATAAAAGATTATTCTCAAGTTCTTCAGCTACACATGACTAGAGATGTTACAAACCATGTTAATTAGTTTGAGAGAGCACAAGGAATTGTGGCTGAATGATTACCTGCCTTTTCTGTTGTAGTTTAAAGTTTTTTTTCTTTCCCTTCCAATGAGGTTGAGCTTTCTAAGAAAATACTAACAGGGATCTGAGTTAGGAAGGATAGAACTTTTCAAAAGTGGCACAATTTTTGTTAGATAATGTTCATTTTACTATCTATATTGTGTTTTTTTCTCTTTTGTTTATCGTGTGCGGATTCCTAATATCGGCTTCTAGTCTGTGTTTGATCATTCTCTGGTTTTATATTAGGTTGGCATTTAACATGCACAAATGATAAATTTGTGCACCATAGAAAAGTATGTTTTTGTACCATTTTCAGCCATTGATATGATGTTTTAATTGAATGGCTTAGATCTATTGATGGCACCCTATTAGCAACTTTTTGGCAATAAAGCAACTACAAAAAATTAGACCCCACAAATAATTATTTAAACATTATAATTGATGACGGGCTTTTATGTTTGAGTTTGGACATTCAATTTTTTTTTATTGTGAAATAATAATAGGTCACGAAACTACAAAATAATCAAATATAGATGCCCAAATAAATCAATATTACATCCCCGTGAACTTAGCTCAGAGATATTGTATATTATATGCAAGGGTCGGGGTTCAAACCCCGGACACCCCACTTCTCCACAATTAAATTGTGTGAGCTCTAGCCACTAGACTACTTGACAAAAAAAATAAAATCAATATTACATTTTTTTAAATAAAATAGGATTAAATGTGCTTTTCAACCCTTTTAATATATCAAAGTCTCCAAAAATTTCCTGACTCAGTTCTTTCAAAGTTTGATGAATTTTTTTAAAGAGATTAAATTAAAATTGATATATTTGAAGGATTGTCATTAGACCTATCATAGATAAGACACCCTATGAACTACTTAAAGTAAGGAAGTCAAACTTGTCATATCATATCTTAGAGTCTTTGTATGTAAATGCTTTATCTTAAACAATGGTAAGGATAAGCTTGGTAAATTTGATGCTAAAGCGGATGAGGGTATCTTCTTGGGATACTCATCGACTAGCAAGACATATAGAGTTTATAACAAGAGGACCCTCATTATTGAGGAATCCGTTCATGTTGCTTTTGATGAGACACCTCCCCTAGTGGTTGGGAAAGGTACTTCTTTTGATGTTGATACAAAGGATATTGTCGAGGATGGTTACCAACAAGAAGCTCCTCCGAAAGACGAGGACAACAAAGATAAGGAATTTTAGGAAGACGTTCCCGAGGATGAAAAACAAGGAACCTCACCATTGTCTTTTCATGATTGGATCACCACAAGAAACCACCCTTTGAAAAACATTCTAGGCGACATCAAAAAAGGAGTAAGTTGAGCCTAAGACCATAAAAGAAGCAATGATTGATGAAAATTGGATTCTTGCTATGTGAGATGAATTAAATCAATTTAAAAGAAATGAAGTTTGAGACTTAGTTCCTTGTCCTAAAGGAAAGTCAATCATTGGAACTAAATGGGTCTTTAGGAATATATTGGACGAAAATGGCATAATCATAAGAAATAAGGCAAAGCTTGTGGCAAAAAGGGTACAACCAAGAGGAGGGGATTAACTACTAAGAGACTTACGCTCCTGTAGCCCGCCTTGAGGTCATACGTCTTATTTTGGCATTTTCTTGTTGTCTTGATTTTAAGCTTTATCAAATGGATGTCAAATTTGCTCTTCTAAATGGTTTACTAAATGAAGAAGTATTTGTGTCACAACCACTCGGTTTTGAAGATCTTGAGTTTGCGGGTCATGTTTTCAAGTTAAAAGGAGCTCTTTATGGTCTCAAACAAGCTCCTAGAGCTTGGTATGAGAGGTTGAGAAAGTTTTTTTTTTTAGGAAAAAGGATTTTCACGTGGAAGTGTATACACTACTTTGTTTGGTAAACGTAAAGGAAAATATATTTTACTTGTTCAAGTCTATGTTGATGATATCATCTTTGGATCTACTGATAAAAGTTTGCTTAGAGAATTTCTAAGCAAATGCAGGGTGAGTTCGAAATGTCTCTTATGGGGGGGCTCACCTTCTTCCCTTGTCTCCAAATAAAGCAAGCAGAAGAGGGAACGTTTGATAGCCAAACAAAATATGCCTTGGAGCTGCTCAAGAAGTTCCACATGCAAGATTGCAAGTCAATTTCCACTCCCATGTCCTCGACTCTTTCAATCGATCGACAAGGATGAATTCGACATTGACGTTGACATCAAAAGGTATCGAGGTATGATAGGTTCTTTGCTTTATTTAACAGCAAGTAGGCCCAATATCATGTTTAGCGTTTGTATATGTTCTAGATACCAAGCCTCCCCCAAGGAATCTCACTTGAAAATTGTTAAAAGAATTTTGCGCTACTTAAGCAGAACTACACATTTTGGATTATGGTATCCAAAGGGGGGCTCTTGTTGTCTAGTTGGGTTTTTGGATTCTGACTTTGCAGGATGCAAATCAGATCGAAAGAGAACTAGTGGGACTTGTCATTTGTTTGGAAATTGTTTAATCTCGTGGCATAGCAAAAAGCAACATAGCGTTGCTCTTTCTAGCACTGAGGATGAATATATGGCAGTCGGTAGTTGTTTCTCACAAATTTTATGGTTTAAGCAATAACTACTCGACTATGATTTAAAACTAAGTTGTGTTCCAATTAAATGTGAAAACAATAGTGCTATCAATCTCACCAAAAACCCAATCTTACATTCAAGAACTAAACACATTGAGAATCAATATCATTTCCTTAGGGATCATGTTGAAAAGAAGGATGTGACTTTCGAGTATGTTGACACTAAGTGTCAACTTGCTGACATTTCTACAAACGCTCTACCATCTGACTCCTTTCGTAATATCCGTAGGGAACTAGGTATCTTAGATACCTCTTGCTTTAAATAAATAAAACCCTATATTTATTACCTTTTGTCCGTGACTTTTCTAGAAACCTTCATTGCATCTCCATAAAATTGGTAAGATCTCTCTGTAACAGCCATATTTTCGCTAGAATTATTTTAATTAATTATTATGTGTGTTTATATGTGTCTGTATGTGATTATTTTTCTCTTTGTGTATTTTGTTCGGGATTAGTGAACTTTGGCTTAAGAAGGGTATTTTAGTCATTTTGTACTTATGGCATTTTGGTCATTTGGTGAGCAAGGGTAAAATAGTCTTTTGGTCACGAGTATTATTTTTAGTATTTTAAGTGGGAATAATTATTTTTACTAAGTTACTAGTGAGTTGTGGTAATTAATTAGAGACAATATTTATTCGTTATTTGACGGTTAAGTGAGTAGTCACTTGGTGAATTGGCTGGTAAGAATATTGAGCCCATTAAGACAACTAAAGTTTGAGTAGTGACTATATAAACACTAATCTTATGAGAAATTAGGTCATTACCTTCGTTTACTCATTTTCACAAAACATTCTAAGATAGAGGTAAAAAGAGAAAGGGGATCTTGAAGAGCAAAGAAAAACTAGAGGGAGAAAGTTTGGGGTTGGTGGCTAGGAGCTAAATTGAAGCTAGGAATTGGATTCTTGAAGAGTAGAGGTAAGGGGGATAGTCTCTTTTTCACAAATTGAGCTATAATCTCTTAATTTCACTTATGTGTTTAAGTGCTTTTGCGATAATTGTGACTTTTTGAGGTTTTGAATGATGAAATTCGTGCTCTTAATTCATGTGAATTTAAGGGTATGATAAACTTCATGAAATTGATGTATTATGTGCTTAAAACTCATGGTTGTTGTTGTTGATAAGTTGTTGTTGATCATTTTTGCTTAAATTGGTAAAAAATGAAATTGTTGTTGTTGATTGTTGATGAAATTGTGAGACTATGCTTTGATTAATGTTAGGTTGTGTTGTTGATGATAATTTATACCTTGGGTGTTGCTATTGTTGAAGTTATGATTAAGTTGTTGTTGTTTTAATGAGTTTTGAAGAAAATGGGTCATTAATGACGAATTAAGATTATTGATGATTTGTGGTGAATTGTTGATGTTGTTGTGTTGAGATAGGTTAGATAAACTTTTGATTTTTATTATAAGTCTTGGTTGTGAAAGATTTTGGAAAGAAACTTAGGTTTTTATACGAAAAGCTAGTTTAAGTGATTTTGGAAAAATAAGTGGTTATAAGTGATTTTGAGTAAGCTATTTTGGGATGGGAGAAACATGATTTTTCTGGTAGAACATGATAGAGTTAAGTGTAAGGAACACATAGGCAAAAACGAAATCGAAATCGGATTTGCAAACAAGATTTTACGCTCGAAAACGGAAAAACGTGTTTCCTCTGTTCTGCATGGGTGACACGGCTGTGTGTCTAGGTGACACGACCGTGTGTGAACCTTCTGGTTAGGTGACACGGCCTTGTGTACTCATGACACGACTGTGTCAGTTTTGCAGTACCCAGAAACCTGTTTCTTTGTGTTTTTGTGTACTACTAAGCATGCCAATGGTTCCTAAACACCTAAACTTAATGTATTCATGCATAATTGGACTTTCATGAGTGGTTTAACTTGGTTTTGTTTTGAAAACTTGAATTCTTTGAAAAACAACAAAACGATACGAACTTTGTGAAACTTTGGGATTGAGATGAATTGGCCTATGAGACGTACGTGTATACGTTACTGCACTCATATGTGACTCGTGTGTATACTTAGTTGAGGCATTCAAACTTGTTTGATTTGTTTTGTTGGATAACTTAAGAAATGAAAGAAACGACACAAACTTAAGGAATTCGAGTAATTGTCGGCTTTGGCCTATGAAACGTATGTGTATACTCGGTTGAGGCGTTTGAATTCATTTACCTTGGTTTGGAGAATTTGTCGGAAAATGCTAGTTTTCATAAACTTAGGCGAACTTTGTCAAATTGATGTCTTATGGTCGGATAACTTGTAAGAGACTTTGAATCCATGTTAATATGATAGAATGTGAATGAGTCTATAATGTTTGGATGTTTAATTGGATGGATGTTGTGATGTTGTCAATTGGCCGTATTTTGTGAAGAATGTGATTTTGGAACTTTATGTTCTATAAAATGATCGTTGATTGATTAATTATGATGGTGATAAATTATGTTGATGAATTCTTACATGCAATTGACGATGACTTTGATGGTGTATGCATGTATTGAAAATTATTGATGATTGTTGACGACTTGTTGTTGAACATATGCATTAATTGAGTCATATGTTCATGCATTCATGATGTTGGTGTCGAATTGTATATCCATATTGGCGACGACCAGATTTTATATCATATTGGCGACGATAAATACTTAGTATTCATATTGACGATGACTATGATGCGGATGTATCTAAGGTGACGACCTTGAGGTGACCGATACCACATGCATATAGAAGTCGTGTTTAGGCGCATTGCATAATTTGACAAGTGTCATAATTGTTATGTGCTCGGTGAATATTTGCATGGTTGATGTATATACTTGTTGGATTGTATACTTGGTAAAATGTAGTGAACCTTTGAATATGTATGAATGCGTAGTGAACATCTATATTCATATACTTGTTGAGAATTGATGTTGTTGAGTTGCTTAAATCAATTGAATTTAATTGTAGCATTTATTTTCATTGATTATGTTTAATTGTGAATTATGAACTAATCCCCAGTGGTCGTTTGGTTGACCGCCTTCCTTATCCTCATAGATGGGTAGACGATGTGTAGGAATAGATTTGCTTGCTTTGGTGAGTAGCTTGAGGATAGCTTGAAGCTACCTCGTTTATTGCTTTTTCGGAGTCTAGTGCGTGTCAACTCTGATTAGGACATCTTTTATGTTTGGAGTCTTATGACTATTTTTTATTTTTATGACTCAGTTGTTGAGATAAGAATTTATTTTAGTGATGTATGACATGGCTACTTGGAGATGTTTTATTAAACATGGTTGTGATGTTGTTTTTATTCCGCTGCGATGTATGAGAATATTGTTATTTATGCATGCTTGGTGATTTATTGAAGATGTAACATCTAAATTCTTGATATTCCGTATCATTAGCATAATTTATCGCTTTTAGACTTTAGGTTGTTACACTCTCCATCTACCAATGACTCAATCTATGTTTATTCTCATCGGCTTGGACTCAACCTTGTTTATTTCTTTCATTTTGCATGCCTATACTTTGTATATGTGCTTATCATTGCATGCATACAAGTTTTCAATTGAGGATGTGCTTGTTAGTTCCTTTAATTTCATACGGGTGATTGAGGTTTGGAAGACATCAAGAAGCACCAATTTCAAAGGGTATTTGAATATTGAGGAAATGGTTGCATAGGAATTGAATAACTAGGGTAGTTTCAAGGAATTCTTGTAATCACATTGTAATCAAATATTCATAGTCTAGTGGAAGTCCTTGGTGGAGACGTTTTCCATCAAGAAGAGTAGACGTAGCCCGAAGCGAGGATGAAATGGCAAACTACTATAAATCTCAGCGTCGTTTCTCTTCCCTATCCTCTTTAATTTTGATTAATTGTGTATATGCTTGCTTGATAAATTGCTAGAATAGAAATTGAGTGTGATATATGTTTATCTTGTTAAACATGACTTAATTCATTAAATTAGGCTTTATCTTATTTCACATAGATCACATTTGGTTTCAATATATTGTCAATTTATCAAACACATATACATTGTGTTCACTAGTATAATTGTTTAATTTCTCTTAGGTTTGGTTTGAGGTTTGTCTTGTTTTCTAACTTGTGTGAGAATTATCAATAATAAATTGTGTTAAGATTTGACTTTGAATCTCTCAATTCTTGGTGAATCTTATTAATTGAACATAGTCTTGTTACTTTTGTCATTGCCATTGAATCAAGCATAAATCCGATACGTCGTCAATTGTTTTTCAAAAATAGTTTTCGCTACAAACTCGATAAACTTTTAAATCGCTATTCACCTCCTCTGACGTGTATTACCTTGACATATAGACCAATAATTGACATGTTGATTGATTTAGTTAGTATAAGATAGAGGTTTAGGGGAGGGTGGCATTTACCTTGCACAAATACTAAATTTGTGCACCATGCACAAGTTTTCTTATGACCATTAAATTAAAAGAAGAAAACATGGTCTCCTAGTATCAGATCTCCTCTCACTCTCTCTCTCTCTATATATATATATCCTCTCTATCTTCCCAACAACAAACTTTCCTTCATGTTCTCTCTCTTTACATCCTCTCTCCTCCCCCAACAACAAATTTTCCTCCACAACAACACTAGTTTTAACATTCAACATAAATCTAGAACATATGTTTATTCATCTTCTTCATCATTATTTTCATCTTCACCAAATTAACTACAAATCCAGAAAATTATGAATGAAGTGAGACACATTACCCACAAATAGAAAAAACATTACGAGTACCCACAAATTAATTTATTCATTCACTCTCATTCATTCAATTTTCTAAAAACCAAGGTAATCAGAACCGGACCAGACGTTAAACCGACATACTTATAGGTTCAGAGTTTTAAGGTCGGACCGGGGTTCAACCGGGTTCAGACCGTTTTTAATCAAATATGTTTTTTCTTCTTATAAACAATAATACACAAAATTATCATACTTACAATTTCATTCTTTTGATAAAACAAATTTTTATTGATAATTACTAGTATATATGAATGAGTTTTGCTAGAAGACACATTTCATGAAGGTGTCTTTTAACAAGTTATTCTATGAGCATTTGTTAAAAGACACCAACTAATTTTTATGAAGGTGTCTTTTAACAAAGTTATAACTAAAAAGTGGAAATCACACCTTAATGTGTGAGTTGCTAAAAGACACCTTCATGGGTTGCTTCTAGAAAAACCCTATATGAATTAATAGTTGTAGTTTATATCTTTTATACATAATTGTTTCGAAATATTTTACAGCTTATTAACCATTAGTAAAACAAGTTTTTTTTTTTGAAAGAGTAAAAAAACTTATAAACAAATAAATCAGTGTAAATACCAAGAAAAAAAAATTGCAGTGGGCCGTATGGACCAGGCCCAACTGTTTAATTTGAAAGCAATACTAGTAACCCTAATCCATTAGTATATATAACAGCCATCTCCCTTTCATTTGTCATATGCGCCGCAACACCATCTCCCTCTCATTTGTCATATGCGCCGCAACACCATCTCCATATCTTTTATGCTATTATCACCTGCAACTTCATCTTCCTCTCTCACAAATCTCTTTCTCCTTTCTATGCTTTTAGCACGCCGATTCTCATGACCATCCGGACCGAAAGCAGGTCCAATTCTGGTTACCATGCTAAAAACCCAACTTCTCACTAAAAACAATATCCACAAACATTGATACCTTTTGCTGGATTTCAAAGTATCCAACATAGATGTGCGTTTGTTCATGCGCACATCACTATAATCACTACCCTTTTTTTCAAAGAAAAAAAGACATGCATAAGATTTTAGATCTGAATTATATTCTCCTCAAATACCCTTAGTCAAGACATGATAAAAAATTGGAGATTCAATAGGTTCAACATTAATGATTATTTCATTTTTTATCTGTTAAATTGTAAGTTTTTATTTTATTTAATGAAATTAAATTCAAAATAAAAGGCATGAAAAAGATAAGGAGTCAGGTTTTATGTTGTTGTTGGTGGTGGGTGGGGATGAAAGAGAGAGACAACATCAAACTCAGTGTCATAAGCATGTGCGACTTGTTCAGACACTGAGTTTTCTTCCAGGGATCTCAAATTTCAGCAACGAATAGACTCCATGGTCGCTTCGTCACACCACAGTAACATATTTCTTTCACCGCCGCCGTCACCGTGCTTTTCATCGGTTCTGCAACTTCTGCTTTTTCGCAGCCCTAGATCCAGCGGCGTAATGAGCAACCACTGACAAATCTGGTAAATTCACGATCTTCTTTCTCGGCATATAATTTCTTCCTTCCATTGCCAAAAACAACATAATAAGAAAAACATATTTTCTTCACTGTTCCTTTTTTTCTCTCTCTCAAAGCAATAAAAACATTGATCTACTGTTGTATTGTTTGTTTTTTCAATGGTGACAAAAGGTTAATATTAATAGTATTAAAGGAAAATTATTTTTAACCAATAGATCAATATGAATATTGATCTTTATTATAGTATGTCTACATTGTATTTTTTGCCTCTTTGTCTTCAACCTCTCTACATCTCACTTTTTTCACTACCACCGCCAAACTCTCTTTGAAAAAAACATAAAATTAAATTGTTTGTTTTTTTGCTTGAGAGAGAGAGAAGAAAAGAAACGATAAAGAAAATATGTTTTTCTTATTTTATTGTTTTATTCGATGGAAGGAAGAAATTATATGCCAAGGAAGAAGATCGTGAATTTTCCAGATTTGTCAGTGGTTGCTCGTTACGCCGCTAGATCTAGGGCCACAGAAAAAGCAAAAGTTCCAGAACCAATGAAAAGCACGGTGACAACGGCGGTGAAAAAAATTTGTTATTGTGGTATGACGAAGCGACCATGGAGTCTATTCGCTGCTGAAATTCGAGATCGGTGGAAGAAAACTCAGTGTGTGAACAAGTCACACATGCTTATGACACTAAGTTTGATGTTGTCTCTCCCTTTCTTCCATCCCCACCCACCACCAACAACAACATCAAACTCGTCTCCTTCTCTTGTTCATGCTTTTTATTTTGAATTTAATTTCATTAAATAAATTAAAAACTTACAACGTAACAGATAAAAAAAATGAAATAATCATTAATGTTGAACCCATTGAAGCTCCAAGTTTTGATCATGTCTTGAGCAAGAGTGTTTGAGGAGAATTTTATTCAGATCAAAATCTTATGCATATCTTTTTTTCTTTGAAAAAAAAACGGTACTGATTATAGTGATGTGAGCATGAACAACCGTAAATCTATGTTGGAAACTTTGAACTCCAACAAAAGGTATCAATGTTTGTGGATATTGTTTTTAGTGAGAAGTTGGGTTTTTAGAGAATTGAATGAATGAGAGAGTGAATGAATAAATAAATTTGTGGGTACTGATAATGTTTTTTCTATTTGTGGGTAATGTCTCACTTCATTCATAATTTTATGGATTTGTAGTTAATTTGGTGAAGATGAAAATAATGATGAAGATGAATAATCATATGTTCTGGATTTATGTTGAATGTTAAAACTAGTGTTGTTGTGGGAGATCTGATACTGAGAGACCATGATAAAAACATGTTTGTCTTTTATTCTAATGGTCACAAGAAAACTTGTGCATGGTGCACAAATTTAGTATTTGTGCATGGTAAATGCCACCAATTTCTCTTCTCTTTCGTTCTTTTGTGTCTTGTAGGATGGAAACGTGGGACCCACTTGAGGTGTAGAACGGGGGATGAGGTGTCTAAATATCATCACCCTCACACGAGGATTATCCCAATCGGTCTTTTGGGACTATGAACACCAAAATAACTGTCTATTGGATTCTTCGGTGTATTTTGCAACATACAATGCCCCTTGCCATCGAGCGAATGCACATTTTTTCTTCGTACCAACACTTGATGTACTTTCACACAAACGCATGTCGTGTTTGGAATGTGATGGAGGAGGTTAGGGTTGATTGTAGAGTATAAACAATTTTTTGCTATTGATCTTTAGTGGAAGAAGAAAGAGGAATTGAAGAGGATTAAAATGTGGTTTTTGATAGAAGTTTGGCAAGTGTACCAAAAACTATCGAAGTAGTAAAATAATATCGTTCCCACAAGGACTGTTTTTAATCTCAATAATTTAAAAGCGTTATTATTAAGGATGTATAAAGGTTATTTTGTTTTGCCACTAGGCAGTTGATTGGTTTGATTGCATAAAAGTAATGACATAAAATAAAGATTGGTTTTAAAGAATAAGAGAGATATGAGATCAGGTCTTTCAAATCAACTATGTTCCCCTAATTGGTATACTGCACCTATTCTTATGAATGATTCTCTAGTTTCACGATAGTTAACAAAATAATCCCAATCAATCCCTTGAGTTAGGACCCTCTTCTCAAACTACAGCCCCTAATTCCTTAGGTGGTCTAATAATATTTGAAGGTTTAAGTACGTTAACCTAATATCACTAACAAACGATTATTCATTCCTAGACTAACCATGTTTATTAGAACAATTCAATTAGGTCTAAGTCGAAAGTTATGATCAGTAGTCATTCGTTCTCACTAAATCATGTTTATATTTGATCAGGATATAAAAAGCATTAAGAACAATTGAATTGAATAAAAACTAGATTGTCATTCACAATAAATAAAGTTTCACAACAACATGGATCAATTAGGGTTACAAAGAATCATCTCAGACCTAATCTCTAAGAGATTTAGCTACTCAAAATTGAGCTTACAAATAGCATAATCAATATAGGAATCAATACATACATGAACTGGTAAAAGGTTGAAGAAATCACCCTCCTAGCCGTCTCGTAGTCTCAAAATCGCACTTTGCTCTTCTCCAATCGTAACGCTTGTCTTTGGAATAAACTTCAGCTTAAATAGGCACAAAAATTCGCCCAAAATCGTGTCACGTTTTAAGTAAATCGTGACACGTTTTCCTTTGAATAACAAACAGCTGAATTAGGGTTTCACTAAATTGTGTCACGTTTTTGCCATCGTGACACGTTTTCATCAATGTCGAGAGCATGTTTTGGTCTTCTGAAATCGTGTCACGTTTTCTGCCAATTGTGACACGTTTTGCTTCTTTGTATTTTTTTTCTCCAGTTTTTCTGCTTTTCTTGCTGCTTAAGTTGCCTTGTGAACTCCAAAATGTGATGAAATAACATATAAAATTACGTAATGACTAGATGTCATCAATTTTGATGCTTCAAGGGAAAAGAGGAAATGAAGGTTAATTTTTTTTATTTAGATTTTAAAAATTATTTTTTAGACAAGATTTTAAAAATTGTTTGGGCGACTAGATTGTTCCCAAATCATTAGCCAAAAACACACATAAAATTGATGTTTGAAAAGTTTTGAGAAAATGATTAACATATTCCGATTTATTTATTTTTGTAAGAGATAAATCATTGTACATTTTTTTTCCACCAACTAACATGAGTTCTATGTTCTAAAACTAATTTCACTTTTGTATTTGATCTTCTAAACTGCAGTGTGCCCAATTTTGGTTTTTAGAATTTTTTTGAGCAAATTACCTTAATTTAAAAATGGCTTAAATATGTAAATCGTCCCTGTAATTTGGCGTGTTTTTGATTTTCGTCCATGTATCCTTTTTTTTCTAAAACAACCCCTGTAAGTTAATAAATTTTTTTTTTCCGTCCTCCCGTCAACTTCCATTACAAAATTCTCTTAAAAAGGTGACAAGAAATACCATAGGGTCAACTATAATCCCCCTTAAAAAGAGATTTTGGCGAGTCAAAACCCTATCTTAAAGCAGATGTCACGAAAAAATCTTTACCTTGAGAGGAAATACTCACACATACTTGAAAGAAGTGTCGCAATATCTTTTGACCTCTCATTCACCTCACTAACTCTTATGAAGAAAACTACAAAGCTGACTTAACGGAATAAGAACTAGATCGATCATTGCTTCAGACCAAGAAAACTACACCTTCAGAAAAGAACAGACTCTCTAAAGTTTGAAGCAGCTCTCAGGAAATCACACGCTCTCACAAAAAAAAAAATTCGTCCTCCACTTAAACATTCGGTGTTTAATGATGATTTTTTTTTAAAGGGTCCTAATCCTCACATGCATCATGCATGCATACCATCAATGCAAATAATTGTGACACTCATTGTAGACAATGCTGATATAATTGGATCTTAGTCATTGTCGATCCTAATCCTAATTTATTTATTTTTGAAAGGTCATTGCCGACCCTAATGTTCACCGGTATTGGCAGCCTGATGCTTAATTTGTTGTTTGAATTAAATGCCTTTTTTCTTGGACTTGTATTAATACCTGCAGCTTAGGAGGACATAATTCACCCAAAAGAAAATAGCCATTGAAAAAATAGTACGCCTATGCTAGAAGAAAAAAAAACCACACACTTAAGTGGTAATCACTAATTTGTACCTCTCAAAAGAAAAATTGGTAATTTGTATTTGATGGTCATTTTGTGTCTTGTACATGATTTGTGTTCACTGACGATCTGTAAATTCTAAACTTATTGTATTTAGTGAATTTAGACCACATATGTCTACATGAATTCAATTAACATAAAATCTAAAGTTAAAATTTTAAAAAAAAACACATTCATAAACTAAGTTCGTGTATGATTCGCAACAAAAAAAAAATGAAAAAGACTGAAAATCACTTAAATATTGACACCATGCAGTGGAATATTATTGAAAATCTTTAGCCTTTCACCAACCTTTGTCTTGTTTATTGAAAGTATTTTTAAAATTTATATGAGGCCTTTTTATAATATAATTAAATTTAATTTGTTTTAACTGTATCCGGATATATTTGGGGTCTACTGGAAAAAATTTCATATATAATATAGTAAGTAAATATCTTTGTCTCCTTTGAGAGTTATAATGTTTGAAAAGCCAAATTCAAACTCTAGTGAAAAAGAAAGATACTAACATGGACAAAGACCAAATTAGCCATTGAAAAAAAACATTAGGTAATATATCCAAATCAAACATGTGAAAGGTATAGATTGAAATTTCATTACAATTACAATAATTGAAATGCAAAACAGAAACTGCGGCAATTAAATAAATATAATGCGGAAAAAGTTTCCCGTAGAGGACATACCAGGTATGAGGGGCTCATGTAATTTTTTTTGGTGCGATTTAGAATTAGATGCGTGTGCCTGTAAAAACTAAATCTTCAAGTTGGATAGGACCACAATTGAAGACAAAACTTTCTCTTTAAAAATTTAACACTATTATATTTTTAGAGCTGAATTGAAACTAAGAACATCTAGTTAAGCTCAAAGAAATCCCTTCCTAGAATGTAATTTTATCTTGAGTATATATGTCTTGGTTTATAAGGCAAATACTAACCAAGAGATGTCTTAATAAGAAAACACATATAAAAACATTGTATTAAAAATAATGTACTCAATTTTATTTTTTTTAACAAGCCAAAATGGAATATATTAAATCACAAGAGATGATTCACCTTGCACAAGGTGTGCAAAGGAGAACCACCCACCAAAATACACAGTTATAAGTCTGTTTTCCACAAAATAACACAACGGAAGAGCGAACAAAAAAAAAACTACACAAGAACACCCATACAAATCAATGGATGCCGCCACCAGTCATTATAACTGAAAGTGAGAGTAGGCATTTTGGCCTTTAGCCAAGAAAAAGACAAAAGTTTGATGTTGTCTGCTAATTGATCCAATTCGCCGCTCCTCTGGTTGAAGATCCTATTATTTATTTCCTTCCATATAGTCCAGACACTAGCATGCCAGATTACTGTCAAATAGGAATATGTCACTCTCGGTAACCCTGCTAAGTGACCAAACTGATGAAAATGGGTTGTAACGGACGCTGGAGCCGTGAAAGAAATGCCTAACCACTAATAAATACGATACCACACCATGTCAAAATAATCACACCGAAAGAGAAGGTGGTCTGCGGTTTCACCTAAACTGCACTCACCTATGTAGAGATCATTATCATGCTGAATGATTCTTCTTCGGATGAGATTGTCTTTAGTTGGTAATCGATTACGAAGCAGTCGCCAAGCAAACACTGACACCTTGAGGGGGACTTGTTTCTGCCACACACCTTCAAACACTGACACGCCAAGGTCTTCAAGGACATCTGCTGTTGACAAATAAGTGTAAACTCCCTTCACGGAATAGTCGTGAATAGGATCCAAACTCCACCTCCACCTGTCAATAGTATTATCCTGCAAAACAACATCATGCAATAAAGATGCACACTCGGACACCGTCTCTTCCTCCCAAGCCAAGAGGCGCCTCCTCCACAACCAGGCACCACCACCACCTCCCCAACCACTCCTCTCCATATCCTGCACTATGACCCATTTGTTTTCCGCTAAATCAAAAAGACGAGGGAATTGCACCCTTAAAGGCGTGCCCCCTACCCAATTATCGGACCAAAAAAATGTACTACCACCACCACCAACCACCCTACACAAATTATCTTCAAACCAGCTCCCCTCTGACAATCCCACACCGCGACGAATGCTTGAAACCATCGGCCACCATGTAGAACTATCCCTCCCACCCTCCTTCAACCGCCCCTTCCTCCCCGTACCCTACCTTTAAAACTCGATACCACAGACCCTCCTCTTCAACTAACATACGCCAACACCACTTCCCCAATAACCCCACATTAAATTCCCTCAATTTTCTAACGCCTAAACCACCTTCCTCCCTAGATAGACAAACAGAGTCCCAATCCACCCAAGCAATTTTTCTAAAATCCTCACCACCCCCCCTAAAAAAAAATTTAATAAAGATTCGATAGAATAAATTATACATGCGGGGGCCTTGAAGAAGGAAAGAAAGTAAACCGGAAGCAAAGACAGGACAGATTTCAAGAGTACCAGACAACCACCAAACGAGAGAAATTTTCTTTTCCAGCTCGACAATCTAGAGGTAATAGTATTCAAAATCGGATTCCAAAAGTCCAACCTCCGAGGATCCCCTCCGATAGGCAAACCCAAATACACAAAGGGAAAAGCTCCCACCCGACAGTTCAACACTAAAGCAGCCTCATGTAACCAAGAATCTGAGACATTGACACCCGTCAGAAGACTTTTATTGAAATTCACCTTTAATCCTGACACATGTTCGAATATTAAGAGCACAACCCGAATAGACCGCACGTTGGACCAACATTTTTCACCAATGATCAACGTGTCGTCTGCAAATTGAAGGTGCGAAAGACACATAGTCGTATCACGCCCCACCATATAACCACGAAACAACCCCGCCTCTAATAACGACTGCATGAGAATATTAAAGCCTACGGCAGCAAGTAGAAACAGAAACGGACACAAAGGATCCCCTTGACGAAGACCTCTCTCCATAGGGAATTCATCCGTAGGACACCCATTCACCAGGACTGAAGCAGTGGCCGTTCCTACACATTCATATATCCACTTCCGCCACAAAGTAGGGAAATTCATTTGAAGCATGACTGTGTCCAAATACTTTAAATCCACAGAATCGTATGCTTTTTCAAAGTCAACCTTAAAAAGCAACATTTCTTTATGAAGGCGACGCGCTCCGTCCATTGCTTCGTTTGCCACCAGAATTCCGTCCAAAATCTGTTTACCCTTAACAAAAGCGGATTGAGCATCTGAGACCACACTTCCTATAACCGCACGAAGTCTGTTAGCAAGAATCGTAGCAAGAACCTTATAGATACACCCCACTAGAGATATAGGTCGGAAGTCATTCAGTCTTTGCGGGCTTTCGACCTTTGGAATAAGAGAGATAAATGTTGCATTCACTCCCTTTGTCAGCCTTCCATTACGATGAAATTCTACCACAAATAGAACACCAGTTTGGACCAAAGTTGCTTAATGAAACCAAAAATAGTACCATCTGGACCTGGACTTTTGAAACTGTCGCAATCCCATATCGCTTGCTTCACCTCTTCCACCGTAAATGGTCGAATAAAACTACCCGACTCCGCCACTGACAACCTACGGAACTGTTAATCCTCCACCCTTGACCGCTCAAAATTTGATGCTTTGTAATGTGAAGAAAAATGATTAAAAACTGCTTCACGAACATTTTGAACCCCCTCAACACAGACACTATTAACCTGAAGCACCTGAATAGAATTGTGTCTTCTCCTTGCAAACATTACGCCATTAAAAAATTTGGTGTTGGTGTCGCCTTCTTGTAGCCATTTTAATCTCGTCTGTTGCCAGCACACACTAGTCTGAATGCGCGACATTGAATGAAGAGTCACAGATAAGTCATGGAGCTCATGCACTTCCTCTTCCAAAAGAACGGATGTCTCCCCTTTAGTGTCTAGGAGCGACATCCGCTCCTTTACCTGTTTGCACTTTCCTCCCAAGTTTTGCGAATGTCGCTGATGCCATTCTTTTAGACTGCCTTTAATGAGCTTCATCTTCTCTTTCAAGACGAAACCGCCCCACCCATTGATGTCGATGGAGCGCCAGGTATCCCGAACAAACTGAGCATATCCTGGAAAGTCCGCCCAACACTTTAACATACGAAGAGGTCTAGGTCCCCAATTGGCATCATCCACAGTCAACACCAAGGGTACGTGATCAGAAAAACCCCTTTGATTTGCCACTTGAATGCAGTTCGGCCAAGTAGAACACCAGTTTACCAACAACAGATATCTATCCAACCGACTCATCGTATACCCATCTCCGCGGAACCAAGTGAATAATCTTCCACATATTGGTAAATCCACGAACAAACCATCCTCTATAAATTTATTAAAAATGGTAGAATCATAGTGATGTGGGCTAGAACCTCAGTCCCTTCTCTCCTCCAACGACCTGACCGAGTTAAAGTCACCGCAAATACAAATATTGGTTGTAGCGTTGTTCTGAATAAAGATAAGCAGTCGATCCCACAACAATTGTTTCCCCGCCGTACCACAAGGTGCATAGACATTAGCAATAATAAATTCCTGACCATTCTTAATAACCCGATTACGAATCACCAAAACATTAACCAAACTAAAAGTGGACCATACACCTACCAAACTAGAAGTGCATCATCCACGAATCACCAAAACATTAACCAAACCAGAAGCTCCTACCGAAGGTTGGAAAGAATAACCTGTCAGAGAACTCTCCCAAAAAGACTTCAACATCAAATCATCTGCCGTGGATAGCTTAGATTCTTGTAAACATAAAACAAAAGGCATCTTTTCAGTTACTAGCTTTCGAACTTCGCTTATTTTTTCAAACCCTCCTAATCCCCTCACATTATAAGAAATTATCTTCATTTGAAACGTCCAACACCCAACACACCCTCACCATGCATCAAACGCTAACAGCTGACACCACTCCCACCTACTTCCCCTTTCTTCAAAATCCTCCCCACCTCCGCTCTAAGTTCCTTCCTACCCTCCTTCGACAAAACATTAAATATGTTCATCATAACACCTTTATATTTCACACCAATTAGACCTCCAATACCACATACATCCTCCGTTGCAGCCTTGTTTCCACCCTGTAAAGACACCCAATGTCCCATTCCATATTAACCGAAGAAATAGAAGAATCGGAGTTTGTTTTAGACCCTTGTGACTTTGCTGCTCTCTTTGCCTTCAAGGAGTGAGACAAGAATCTAGCTCGTTGGTCCCTTGCTTGTTTTTTCAAAATTTTCAATATTTCCAATCTATCTTTGGCGAGCATCCGTGCAACTCGTTTCAAATTGCGGGAAGAATGTTTAAAACCACCAGCATTTCTTTTCTTATTAGAAGCCATAGATGAATTAGTAGGAATATTACTTGCCTGCGGAGATGGGCCAAAAGGCTGTTGAGGTGGTACCACATCTGAAGGCATAATTGATGATGGTGGAATACAATCAGGAACCTCCAGCCGAGCCACATCCTTGGTCACGTCATTCAAAGAAGCCTTCAAAGTATCATGCTTCTTGTTTACGTGAACAGGGACGTTATGCAAGGAATCAATCATAGCATCATGCTTCTTGTTTTCACAAACAGGAACTACATTTAAAGAATCCTTCAAAAAGTCAAGCCCATCAATTTCAGGAACAGAAACTTCACTATCTTTCCAATCCTTTTGCAAATCATCGATCAAAGCATCAACCTCCCCTCCTGTATTATCTAAACTGTGACCATCATGTTGTTGTAAGTCCACATCATTACGCGAATAATCGATAACCTCCTCCGCTAAGAAAGCATCCTCTCCTAAATTGCACCCCCATTCCTCAACTACTTTTATAGTAAATTTGCACCCATCAACCAAAACTGCCGTTGTTGTATTCAATACCTACAGAGAAGTAGTGGAAATTAAAATACGAGCATAATCTATTCTCCCTCTATCTAAAGTACAACCGCCGGCCTGAACAAACGTACCATAATTTGAGACACAAAGTTTAAAGAAGTTTGTATTCCAAGCATGGGTCGGCGTACCATAGATTCGTAACCATGCACCACGTTCATACCGTAAATCCTCAGACGACCATTTATGCACATTAGCAGAAACATGCTAAAAAATTCGGAAGCATAGTTAAATACCTTCAAAACATCATCGTTACTATGACAACGGAGAAAGACTTTGTCACCACCCATCGGAATTACCTCCACGTCGTCAAAACCTGCGTCTTCCACACGATTTTGTATTGCTAATATTGTTTCCTCCATTATCACCGTTGCCACTATACAGGAGCATGCCCAATCCCTATCAGCTGGATCGGATTTGTATTCAAGCAGCACTTGCTGATCCATCTCTTCCTTGGTCACTCTAGTTGTCCTCCCCTCCTCGTCAACATCTAAGTAAATCACGTCCTCCTCCTTCTTTCTTTCCCTCGGCCTCCAATCCTTCACCTTCGTTAAGACCGGTGAGCTAACCACCTCCTTCTCCTTCTCCTTTCGATGCTCTTTCAAAATTCCTCCTACTCCCGTAACACTCACCGCCACTTGCCCAATCCTCACACTTTTTTCTCCCTCCCCGCTTCTTCCCCGTCCTACCACCGCCTCTACTCCCTCCTCCTTCCTCACTCTTTTTTCTCCCTCACCGGTAACCCGAGCCACCTCCTTATCCTCTAACCGACCTTCTACACGTCGCCTAACCGTCTTAGAAACAACAAGTGGTCTCTTGTCATTCTCTGCGAACCTGTCAAAACGCGCCTCCCGACCTTCTTAATTTCTTTTTCCTTTTATCAATACAATATATTTTTTAATCTTTCAACAAATGTACAAAAGAAGAAATAAACATGTCAAGTTTCATGTTGGAAAGATGATCTCAAGTCTATCAACCGAATCAAGTCAAGTAATATTGAAAGTGAAAGATATTTTGATGAAAAAAAACCTATCTAATCTAATATTGAAAAAGATAAATAATTGGACAATTTTTATATAAATTTCTCTCTCATAGAGTTATTATATGTTCTTATTCGATCTTCCTTTCTTTTCTATTTATCTCTAATTTTTTAAACCATTAAAAAGAAAGTAAAAATGTTGTCCCAAAAAATTCTAAAAAAAGTTTATAATAAAATGACACGTATCGTCATACTTTTTTTTGAAAACTTGACTAATTTGAGATGACCAATCTCACCGCCCACTTGTGGGGTCTCTGTTTAAAGTCATAACAAAGTTCTGTATGAACTTGCCCACCAAAATTGACATCAGAGGAAATCAAACATGAAACCTTGAGAGAAACACACTCTAAAATCCCAAACCAGCCACTAAGCCAACCCCAAATGAGTTACATATCGTCATACTATACTGACTTTCTATTAAAAAACTCAATTAAAGTATCTAAGACTCTAATAACTTTATTTGAAATGTAAAAAAATTCATTTGATGTTTTTGTTTTAAGGACATTTGATGTTAATCATCTCGTTCTCAAGGGAAAGACCCTTATTTAGTCTTTGTTAGCTACTTTGTTGCTTGATCACTAAACGTGTTCCACAAATTTAGTGTCACTCTTAAACTTTTTTTAGGTGATCTTGATTTATACAAAGCGTAAATGACCTGTGCTCTTCGCTAAAAAAATATAGATCTTTTGGATTATCACATAATTCTTTTTATATTATTATTGTTTTACCAATGTATATATTTTATTGTAAAAAAATGGTAAAAGTTGTATTTGCTTATATAAATTTTAATCATAACGAATAAATTAACATATTTTGGTTTCCATATTGTGACGAACAAAATTTTATAAAACGACTACTACTATCCCTTTAAATAATCATGACTTCTCTCTTCCCAAATTTAATAAAAAAATATAACATAAAGATCTTGAAATTAAATTGAAAAAGTTTAAAATTATTAATATATTTTCATAGAGATATGGATATGCTTTTCAATTAAAATGTTCTTTTCTTTGTAAAAAAAAAAAAAAAATTAAAATGTTCTTTTCCGTGTGTAATTTTATGGTTTTTATATTTCTATTCAGATATTAACATATTTTCGTCTAGAATAGTTCATCTATAAAAATGTTCATTCCAG
>Ga0228710_1002934_pt1 | contig 27132 bp, 17 predicted proteins | sample MedpolnodulmetaG_FD_177995 | JGI IMG/M metagenome (GOLD analysis project Ga0228710, IMG submission 177995) | Root nodule microbial communities from Medicago polymorpha collected in Santa Monica, California, United States - pink nodules | ecosystem: Host-associated > Plants > Roots > Nodule... | reverse complement strand
CCAACTTTAACTTCTAACCATGAACCCTAGCTCTTGATTCATCTTGCATCCAAAGCCTTAGCTCACCAAACCACTCTTGTTGCTCTCTTGCTTGCTAAGACACCATGATTCTTGCTTGATTACCATTACATGCATTGATCACTAGATTGCTTCGCAAGGGAAGGATGGGGCGATTTCTAGAGAGAAGGAGGAGAGAATTCTTGCTCTTGGTAGCTTAGAGAGAGAAAGTCTTGCACATAATGAGCAATTTTGGCTCCAACATACTTATATACTCCCTCGGTGCAATTACCAAAACGCCCTTCGTCTTAAACGTGTTTACACCGACACTGATGATTAACTCGTGTTCAACTGGCACTGCGTCGTAAACATTCCTCACCGTAGTGAGTCTCATGAACATTGCTCTCAGACACGCCTTCGACTGATATACTTTCGATGCTGACGAGCGGGGTGTTACAGCAAGTGTACCAAATCGTTTACCAAGTAATAAAGTGATAAGTAGAGTATCGTATCCACATGAATTGTTGTTTCATTCAAACAATTCACGTTACTTATTTTTATAAGTTGACAATATAAAAAAAGATAATGGTTAGAGAGTTGCAAATTTTATTCAGTGTGCAATAGAGCAAGTTTACCTGTTTTTTGTTGCAGAAAAGTAACAGCGGTTTGAAGGTGAGAAAAACACAAGAAGGGGGAGTTTGAATTGTAGTTTCTTTTTCTTCTCCTAAAATTGAATTCACTGTTCAGAATCTGATAGAGTTCAGCTTCTGAAGTAGTGATCAGAGTCTAGTTGCAGCGGATAAGTAAAGAGGGAGAGGGAGAGAAGAAAAACACAAAGCAATTATACAGGTTTCTTCCACAAATCGGAAGTAGTCCTGTCCCCGTTGCACTTCCAAGGAGAGTTCACTAAAATCAATATCTGATACAACTGCTCACTGCTCAAAATAGCAAGAGACTTCAAACTACTCAAGCACAACTGCAAAAGATTTCCTATGCTCAAGAACAAAATAAAGAGACTTCTTATGCTCAAGCACAACTGAAAGAGACTTCTATTCAAACAGAATTACAAAGAAAATGTTTGAGGTTGAACACTTGATATACAATCAGTGGTGTTCACAATACAAATCAGATAAGACTCTTAAGACTCTAGAATTTCTAAGATATAAAAGTTGTTAAGAAATTCTAAGTGAACTTTGATGTGGAACAATTTCAGCAGAGTTTTGGCACTTGTAAAATTGTTGTAAGAGTCTTGCCATTCTTCAGGTCTTCACTCCTTTATATAGAGATGTGAAATAGATGTTGGAAATCTGCCAGCACATCAAATTAGAGTCGTTGTAGAAGCTTGATCAAATCACCAATTATTTGTTGCTTGATTTGGTTATTGTCCTATGAAGGAACAATTTCAAATCCATTCAAGTATAGAGGAATACCAGCGTAGTCACAACTGTTGTTCTTGTACTATTGCAGACACAAAACAGAGTAGTGGAGATAGTGGTTGTTCAATTGTACTATTGTCCTTTTTTCTGCGCTCTTCAGTGGATAAGCATCCAATGCCTTCAAATTCCTTTGAAATAGTCGTTGCTCCAGGCATTTATTCCTTCTGCGTACATAGGCATGAAAATAACAACTTTTGACAAAATCTGAAGCTTCCAGTCTTCCAGCTTCTGATTATCTTCAGCTTCTGATGATCTTCAGAACCTCTGATGACGTCAGCTTCGGGTAGACAACTTCTGATGAGAATGCTTCTGATGAGAGTGTTTCTAATGATGTCAACTTCTGGTGATCTTCAGAACCTCTTTTCTTCAGATGCTTTCTTGCAACTCAAGCTTCCTTTTTGTAGATTCACTTGCTCTCATTTGTTCTTCATAACCTATGCTTTATTTAAAGACACTCAAATTTTTGTCTATGGTCCTGCACACTTGAACAAATATTAACATATCCAATTGACAATTTTTAATACCTTGTTATCATCAAAACTTAAAAGGTAATGTTAAACACATTTTGTTCCAACACAGTTAGGATTCTTTGAATCCCCTCTGTTTATATAGTTGGATATTAAATAATAGACATGTCACGTTTATTTATCTTAGGTAGACTATACAAGTGATGAGGTCGTTGGGACGTGACTAACCTAAAAGGTTGGAAACTGCACCTGCTGATCACACGGTGATCCTTACGTGTGGGGTCTATAAATCTGAGTTAATTAAGTCCATTTTTCCTAAGTCTGGTTGCACCTGCTGATCACACGGTGATCCTTACGTGTGGAGTCTTACCGCCTCTATGGTAATTGAAAGCATATACTTAAATTGGCTTTCCAAGATTTCCCAAGGCAATGAAGGCCAAGGATCTTGTAGGTCTGCCCATCTATCAATCTTAGGACATAGTTACTAGTCAGTCTTACTAATGTCACCTCCTAAGGTCAACTCACTTTCAATATCTTTCGCTAGTTACTAACTAATTACTTCCTAAACAGATAGTTATTAATATAATGCTATAAATATCAAGATGTAAGCATCAAGAGAGTAATAACAATATTAGGCCCTATCGCAACCTAAGTACCTAATCTAGGGTTACCATCCTTTGAAATAAATAATTCCAAAATAAACTTAATAGCGAACAAAAGATAAATAAAATAAAAGACGACATTAAATTAAATAAATATCCAACAAAAATAAATAGAGGTTCATCTTAGAACTCTAACCTAAAAAGAATTAGTTACACATGATAACTAAAAACAAATTACCAAAGATAAAAACTTACCCTAGAAAATCAAGGAGAAGATAGAAACTCTCCTGAAGTTCCAAAGTTGCCTTCCTCTTGATTTACCACAGTTCTGAACAAGAAATTCTAAATGAGGAAGGCTAGTATTTATTGTGAGAGTTTCAACCTGGTTTTGGGCTAAAAGTGCGGGCTTTATCCAAAATAAAAGCAGGAAAAGACGCTTGCGCCCCACATTTTTGCATGCACCGAGCGCATGTGAGTGCCTCACAAATCATGCCCTAGGCGCATGGAAAATGACTTGGGCGCATGGTATGTGAATTCCACGCCCTATGCATATTTTCATGTGCTAGGCATTTTTCCTATGTGCTAAGCGCATGGCATCAGTTCCTTGGCCCAAACTTTTTGATTTTCCGTCATTTTAGGTCTTCGTCTTCAAATAACTTGCCTCGGAATTAGGGAACATAATTCCTCCCTCTTGTAAGTCTCCTGAATCTTCATTCTTGGTCTTCCTAAGTCTTCACAATTCTTCAGATGTTCTTGATTTGCCGATTTACATGATTTCTTCGTGAATTACTTCAAAAAACCCCTAAAATTTCTATGTTTCGAAAAAACTAGAATTACAGACTCAAATATAGAAAACATTACGAAAGTCCCAAAATCAAAGGCAATTGTTCTAATAATCCTCCTTTTTACTGCTAAAACCTACTGAAAATTACTGAAAAACATGCTATGAATAACGTAAGATGATCTGTCATTAAAAAACTAAATAAAAAAGACGTTGTAATGGTCCTCTAAAAAAATTGTAATGGTGGTAATTTTTTTATTTTTTTTGTATTTATAACTACATTAAAGTTGTAACTTTTTGGTCCACAAGTCCTACCTCAACTAGAAAAAAATTGTTAAGTTGGACACCAATATCGGGGTTTGAACTCCAACTTCTTCATTTGTTTGTGTGAGTTTTCACTAACTAATGTCATTTCGTCTATCTACCAAAATAAAAGTTGTAACTTAGTAGTTGGTGGAAGCGTTTATTGAACTTTAGTTAAGATCAAATTAGTTGGGACTGAAGAGAAATCGATTACCAAAACAAGCAGCGGAATAAAAAAAAAATTGATTTCCTTTCCTTGGATCATTACGAATTTGACATGATCAGTGAAAGAATGTTACCTCTCGAAGTGCAAAAAGGAGTCTCGATCACAGCAAAGCAAAAAGCAAAGCCTCTACTCGTCCACACGAACGGTGCTCCTTTGGTTCCTGGTGCTAGCCAAGCGATCAGAGGTTTGGGAGAATTAGGGATTTTTCAGAAAACGTGTAACCTCTGACTTCAGCACAAGGGTTCTATTTATAGAAATCCTTGTGTGTTATGTAAGTCAGAAAACGTTATTGGAACTTCGTAATCCCATTAACGCATTTAGCTTTTGCTAACTGATTAGCGTTATTTGCTAGACGCACTCATCTTATAAGTCTTACTTATATTTTCTTCTTTTGACCGTTCTATTGTGTGTGACCCTATAGGTTCCTACCAAATTGGTAATAATATTAAATCTTATATTTAATATTATAAACAGTGAGCGGTATCTAGCAACACATCACTGCTACCCAAATGACAAGAATGCAAGTGATCTGACGAAATCTTTTCCATAATAATGTTCATGCATACAATTACTCTTTTGTCCTCATATCTATATTGATCACAAGACATAGATTTTTCCACCCTTGTATAGATCAATATTTATATTTCTTGATTCCAAAATATATTGAATAACGAATAAGCCAAATATCTTATATTGGCTTAATTCGGCATGGTCATGCAATTTTACAGTCATATTTCATCAAGAGACCTAAAGATATATCTTCTGTTATGAGAAGGGACAAATCTCATCTAAGACACTCATGTCCCTCAGCATGATTCGTCAAGTGCTCATTAACCAACGTTATGGTTACCTTGTTATAGACAACGTTTGAATGATAATAAGCACTTGAGTCCACATCTAGGGATCATAGTGGTTTCAGGTCTAAGAGTCACATACACCATTATCATAGTGACAATATCTTATGACATTTTCATAACATACTATGTAGTATTCGCACGGTGGGTCAATCGAGTATAAAGATTACTCCTAATATTTATATCTATGTATATACTTAATATGTCATATCCATGACCCATGAGATGTGGTCATCAGTCTACATACATAATAGTCTCTGCGCTTTATTATTATCCTAATTATATTAAAGCTTGACTGCAGATACATTTAAGAATAACGTTCTTTATGCTAATGTAATCTCATGATTAAGACACACTTAATATTACATTACACGAATTATCTATTGTAGGGACTTTATTAATCTTACAAAATTATAATAAAGAATGTCATATATATTATTTAATAATAAAAATCATGATACACATCATAAATTTAACATAAACTATTGACATCTAGGGCTTACGCCAACGGGAACACATACTGATTTTTATTTGTAATAATCTTCGGTCATTTTCTTTAAATTTCACAATATTAATGTCATTTCACAATATTACTCTTTTTTCAAATACACCCCTCATTAATATTATTAATACTCCCTCCAATCACTATTATAAGCAAAATTTCACTTTTAAGATACATTAAATAATTAATGTATCTATGTTTTTTCATTTATCTACTAGATACATTAATTATTAAATGCATCTAAAAAACGATCAGAGGGAGTATATCTTAAAGTATGAAAAGTTAACAATAACTATCTCTATACATAAAGGGTAATTTTGTAATAGGAACATATGTTTATGACAAATTTATTACTTCAAACATTTTTTTTAAGACCCTTGATTTTTGTAAACTATTCATATAAAAAAGGGCGGAGGAAAAATAGTGTAGCGTTGGAAATTATGTAATCAACGCAAGTTTAAAAAGTATTATTCTACATTTAATACTTTTTCTAATGTAAATTTTGAAAAACTTATTTATATTGTTGAACATATTTTTAATTGATTATTGATTTAGTATTAATTTTTTTTAAAGGACATTAGAAAAAGTATTAAATGTTGTTAGATTGCGGAGTTTTTTACTTATCCCCGGCATTTCACATTCCAAAACGTTTGGACGTCTCTGATTAGTGTTTATAAAGGCGTTATGCAAGATAGTTAATGATACTAAAAATTATCTTTTCCAAAGTTTATGGAAACTACATTTAGCTTTCAAAAAATTTCAAATTGCTTTCACTTTATATAAAAGGTTATAGAATAGGGGATATCAAATAATACTACCATTTTGTTCCACTTGCATGATGGCATCTCCTTCAGTTCCATCAACGGGAGTAGAAAGGGAAAGCAAAACAGCAGAACCAAATTGGCTTGAATTACCTAGAGATTTGACAATAAACATTCTCCAGAGGCTTGATACTATTGAAATAGTCACAAGTGTATGTCAAGTGTGCCCTTTATGGTGGAATATTTGCAAGGATCCTCACATGTGGCGCACTATTTCTATGATCCAGTCTTCACGCTATGACTATTGGGAATGGATGAAGATGGATTTGGCGAATATTTGTCGCTATGCAGTTGAGCGAAGTTGTGGTCAACTAGAAGACATTGATATTGAGTTTTGTTTAACTGATGATCTCTTTAAATACATAGCTGAGTGGTGATTAACTTTAGACTCTTTCAAGTATTAATGTCTTTTTGTTTAATCATATATTTGAATCTATTATGTTTTTTTCTTGACAAACTTATTTCTATTGTTGAGCATATTTTTAATTGTTTTTGCAGTTGAAATTAGGCTGTGAACCTTTTTACTTTAATAGTCTTAAATCATGACAAATATTTTTGTTATAATTATGTTTTAATTTACATTTTACAGGGGAAGTCACCTACGTCGCATCCGGCTTATAGCTTATGATGCTGCAGATAACCTTTCCGAAAAAGGATTTATTGAAGGCGTGAAGAAACTTTCGATGATAGAGTAGCTCGAAGTTTTATATCCCATCAAACTGTCCCAGAATTCTATTGAAGTTGTAGGTGGTTGTTGTCCTCTTCTAAAATCACTGGAATGTCAGCTCACTTTCGATAAGGAAACTGAGATATCTGATGATGAGTTTTCGGCTATTGCTAAAACAATGCCTCGATTACGTCATCTTAAAATTTATCAAAATAAGCTCTCATCTGATGGGGTTCTTGCCATTCTTAATGAATGTCCTATTCTTGAATCTCTTGACCTGGGATTATGTATTAGTTTGGATTGGAGTGAAAGTTTGAGGAAAAGGTGCTATGATCAAATCAAATATTGTAAACTTCCACTAGATTATCGTAAATTTTTACAAATGCTCCAATGTAAACTTCCAATATTTTGAAGGAATTTTATTAGAGTCATGGAAGGCTATTAGTTTTCTTTTTAACTAGGCTGGACCTTATGAACAATGTATTCTAATATAAATTGAATCAAAGCTATCGAGTTTGAGTTCAGTTAGTATAGCACCGTTAAAACACTTGATTATGTAATTTTACTCCAACTGAAAGATTAGTTTATGCAGTCGCACATGAACATACTAGAGTTACGTCCACTAAAATCAGAATCAATAAAGCTTTGTTCACTTAGAAGTTGTTACTTATGAAAATTAATAATTTAGAGCATCATGTACTGCCTTGGAGCAATTTGATTACACAACGTTTTTCTAATTTCTTTCGTTTCAACTTGAACAACAAAACCAACATGCTTGCTCTTCTATTCTTTTGTTATAGTTATGGTTCGAAACCGTTCTTTGAAAGCAAGAAGAAGAAAAGCTCCATCAATCTTTTGATGGGTCTAACGATTATATTAAACATATATGACATTGTCCGAACAAATTTCTTAAGCATATGGTGATTCATCCAACTCCACACTAATGATGCATTTGCACCCGCTACATTGATGTTGGATACTGCTCATAGTTTCTTAATTCTTCTTAAAACATCCTGAGTTTTTTAAGATTGGCATGCCCCTTTGTTTTCCGTAAGCCAACTTCGATTTGAGTTGCTGAATGCAAGGTGCATTCCCCATCAAGAATTGCTCTTTTATGTCGTCTCAGAGGTGTTTTGTTACCTCCACGTACCTATATAATTGATCGCAAGGTAGGTTCGATCATATTCAAAATCCATGACACAAGCATGGAGTATACAGTCCATAATCTTCTCAGCTACTTAGTGCTGTTTTCCCCAAACTTAGACTCATTCATTGTAATTGTCACCACTAAGCTGAACATTTGTGATAATATATCCTGGACCAGGACTACCACTTAGTCTTGCACAGGATTTGTTTCCCAAAGATGGTCATTTTCCTGCTGACGTAGTACATATTTGCTGACATGGTGGTGATGACTGTGCAAAAATGTTGCTGAGTCATAAAATATGTCTGAATTGACATATGAAAAGAAAGTTGTTTTTACCGAATTATCTCTTCGAGGCATTGGTGTGCTCACCGTATTTATAAATACAAAATAAAATTTGATGACTTTGAAGTGATGTGTATAGCGTTAATTATAGGAAACAATTGGATAAATGTAATTACTATCGCATTAAAAATTAAAGTGATATTCATTTTATTTTAATTTATTTTTTCAAAAATAACACTTGTTGTGAGCCAAATGAAATAAGGGACTTAAGAACCAATAAATGATCAAAAGAATTCGAAAAACCAATCCAGACAATTAAATTTGTCCGGTTGGGTCCAAACCAAATCAATCAAACTCAATCTCTATCGATTTGTGTATCGATTTATAATTTTTAAAACTAGTTTCTGAAAATTCTAAAATGTCAACCCGATTGAACCAAATCAATATGTTCTTCATTGGTTTGGTTTAGTTCGAATTTTACGAGAAAAGGTTGCAAAAATCAAACCAAACCAATTGTATTTTTTCTCTTTCTCAAAAATCGAATCAAGCCGATGTCCTACACCCCTAGATGGAGGCTCATTATCAACCCGGACTCTCTTCTTGCTAAGGTTTTTAAAGCATAATATTACCCTCAGATTGACATTCTCAAAGCTATCCTAGACCATAAACCAAGCTTTGCATGGAGAAGCTTATAACATGCTAAATGGGTATTCAACAAGATGAGTGCTGGAAAATTTGTAATGGGCAACATATTAAGGTGTGGGAAGATAATTGGATTCCCTCTTAGAATAAGTTTAAAGTCCTAGCCCAAGACAACGGTAATTCCAATGTCTTCTTGGTTTGGAACCTGTTGGAAGAGGATCCTCTTGTATGGGACCATAATCTAATAGGCCTAACTTTATTGGTTTTGAAGGGGAGTTAATTAAGCAATTACCTATAGTTCAAGAAGTATCTAAGGACCAGTATATGTTGATGTACACATAAGATGTAAATTACACTGTTAAATTACATTACTCCCTTATGATATACAGGTGCATTCTTTATTTTTCCTTTAAATTGACAAATTCTTATTCATATTATTGTCGCTATACTTTGTTAAACTGCATATAAGTATCAAATGCTAAACTTATACAGAACTGTTGTAACTTACTAGCTTTTCACTTTTTATGGTTTGAATGTTGAAATTCTCATATATGCATGCCCTGGAGGCCTGGACATGCTTCAACGCAGGGCCGTTCCTACATAATTGGAGGCTCGGCTCTAATGTAAAAATAGACTCCTAATAAAATATAAACATAATTTTTTTAAAAGAGCAATTATCTATTTAAATTTGAAAATAAGATTCATAAAGATTAAAAAAAAGTGTTTATTGTAACCAACACATAAAAGATCAATATTCTAATGAATAATATAAAAATACAATTTAAACGAATATCTTTATCAATCTTCTAGGTTATATTTTTCCTTAGTTTGTACAAAGCCAAAAATAAAAGGTTTATAATTTTTTTTTAGAGAATAATTATAATGTTTTTTCTTTCAAATAAAAAAATATAATATTTGTTGTTAGAGTTTAACTATCTTATACAATAAGTATTGGCCAAAAATTACAAGTGTTCTAACAAAATAAGAAGAAAAAAAAAATTATGTTTTCATTTGTAAATATATAATCCAGTATGTTAAGGAGGATTTGGCTAAATTGAAGAGAGGATAGATGAACCTCAAATCCATAAAAAATAATATCTAAGTCAAAGCCCTCTCGTACTAAAAATATTAATTAAAGAAGCAAAAAGGAAAAGAAAAGAAAAACATAAAACATGGGTGTTGAACCCAAGACCTAGGGATAACCAACTTACAATTGTACCACTTGGCTACTTTAGCAAATCTTTAATATAATGCACGCTATATGTATTTATTACTTTTATACTGGGCTATGATTTTTTATTGAGGCACATACCTTGGGGAGGCCCAGCTCCATTGAGCTGTTTGCACCCCCCGAGGGTCGGGCCTGCTTCAACGTCTATGACATAATAGTGTTTCTAAGAATGTTATTATGAAGAAATCGTTTGAAGTTGCGGTGTCTAGCAGCCCTTAAGAGTCAACATCGGTTATTCCACAAGTTGGTGGTTCAGGGTAAACAGTGGCTTGCGACTCTACTCCAATTCGACAAAAGCATAATTTATCTTGTCCTACAGGTGGAGAGTGTTCTACTGTGTCTGGGACAGGGAGCATGGAGTGGCTTAATGATCACAATAACGATGATGCAAGTGTTGTTTTTCTACAAAAAAGAAGATTAAGAAGCGAAGCAAGTCACAAAGAGATCATAGTAAAGATTTTAATCAAAGGCCCAAAAAAAAATAGGTGGGTTACTTCTTCATACAATGAAAATTTAGAAAAAAGGTGGCTTGCTTACCAAGAAAGAATCGTAAAGAGGTCCTTAAGATTCTGAAGAGAAAAAAAAAGGTTATAAGGCGCAGGCGCAGTGGTAGGAGTAGAGTTAACAAATCAATTGAGGAAGTCAATCAAGCTTCTTCAGATTCTGGTTCCTCTTCGGCGTCTGTTAATAAGGATTGGGAACATTGGATGGTTATGCATGGGAATGAGAAGGTGGAGGTGGAGGATGTGTGGGGGATTGGGAAAGCTACGAGTTTAACGGGGATAATGCAAATATGTTTAATGTGTTGTCCAAAGAGGGGGGAGGGAAGAAGAAGTTGAAAATTACGGTAGAGGGATAGGGGTGTTAGAGTCGTGGTGGGGTTGGTGAGGGGTTTAAGGGTGCAAAATGAAGGTTTTGTCTTGGAATGTTGGGCGTTTGGGTGGGTTAGAGAAGAGGAAGGAAGTTAGGAAACTAATTGGTAAGAAGAATTTGTTCATTATGTGTATTTAGGAAACTAAGTTGGGTGTGTGTGATGATTTCTTATGTGCTTCGTTGTGGGGTAATTTGCCTCATGATTACTACTTTTGTCCCTCATTTGGGGCATTAGGGGGTTTGTTGGTTCTGAGGGATACGGTGGAAGTGAAGGTATGGTCTTCTGTTAGTTTTAATCATGTGTTGATCATTCACGGTAGGTTCATCATATCAAATGAGAAGTTCTATTTATTCAATATGTATGCTCCTTGTGATAATAGTGCAAAGCAGATGTTGTGGGATTCGTTAATGGGTCGGTTACAATTGTTGGATGGGAAAAAGGTTTGTGTATGCGGGTTTTTTAATGTTGTTCGTTATGAAGAGGAAAGACAGTATGTGAGACAAGGTTTCATGTCTTTTGATCATTCTCCCTTGAATCAGTTTATAGAAGATAATGGTTTAGTTGATTTACCAATGTGCGATCCACATTTTACTTGGTATAAGGGCGGTGGTCTTTCTATGAGCCAGATTGATAGGTTTCTGCTTTCTAAGGAGTGGTGCTTGGTCTGGCCTAACTGTTTGCAGATTGCTCAATTGAGGGGACTGTCGAATCATTGTCCTTTGTTGATGTCATTGGATGAGGAAAATTGGGGTCCTCGACCCTTGAGGATGCTGAAGTGTTGGCAAGATATGCTTGACTATAAGCAGTTTGTTATCAGTAAATGGAAATCCCTGCATATAGATGGGTGGGGAGGGTTTGTTCTGAAAGAAAACTTGAAAATGATCAAGATGGCTTTAAAAGATTGGCATGTTTCTCATTCTAAGAATGTTCCAAGTAAAATAGACTCGCTCAAAGCTCGTTTATCAGTCTGTGATTGTAAAGGGGAAGACGAGGTGTTGACTGCTGATGAGGTTGCGGAATTACATGGTACATTGGACATCCATTCTTTGTCTCGTGTTAATACTAGCATTTGTTGGCAGCAATCTAGACTTCTTTGGCTTAGAGAAGGTGATGCAAATTTCAAGTATTTTCACTCAGTTTTATCAAGTCTTCGGAGAAAGAATACTTTATCTTCGTTAATAGTGGATGGTTTGAGGGTGGAAGGCATGCAGCCCATCCGCCAAGTTGTGTTCTCGCACTTCTCCTCACACTTCAGGGCGTGTAATAGGGATAGGTCGATGGTGGATGACCTTCAGTTCCAAACTTTGTCTATTACGGAAGGTGGTAGTTTGGTCAAGCCTTTTTCTGTAGAAGAAGTTAAAGCAGCGGTGTGGGACTGTGAAAGTTACAAGAGTCATGGTCCTGTAGAATTAACTTTGGCTTTCTGAAAGAGTTTTGGCTTGATATGAAAGATGACACTATGAGGTTAATTACGGAGTTTCATTGGAATGGTAAATTGTCAAAAGGTATTAATTCTACTTTCATAGCTCTTCTTCCTAAAGTTCAAAGTCTGCAAAAATTAAATGATTTTCGGTCTGTCTCTCTGGTGGGAAGTCTTTATAAAATTCTAGCAAAATTTCTCGCAAATAGACTTTGGTTTGTTGTAGACAGTGTTATTTCTGAGGCTCAGATAGTGTTTGTCAAAGATAGAAAAATTCTTGATGGGAATTTAATTGCGAATGAGGTGGTGGATGAGGCTCGTAAATTCAAGAACGAGCTTTTATTATTTAAAGTTGATTTTGAAAAAGCCTACGACTTGGTGGATTGGAGGTATTTAGATGCAGTGATGAGAAATATATCATTTCAACTTTGTGGTGGAAGTGGATCAAAGGGGTTAAATGTAATGATGGGTGTTATGGTTCAGTCTAAAATTTTAACAGGATATAGCATTGGTTCAACAAATTCTACAGTTTTTTCTCATCTTCGATTCACCGATGATACTTTACTTTTGGGTGTCAAAAGCTGGGCAAATGTTCGGGCTCGGCGGGTTGTTCTTGTTCTCTTTGAGGCGATGTCTGGGTTGAATGTGAATTTTCATAAAAGTATGTCGGTAGGGGTGAATATTGTTGATTCTTGGTTGGTTAAGGCGGCTTCTGTTTTGGGATGTTATGTGAGTAAGGTGTCTTTTATGTATTTAGCTTCCCAATTGGTGGTGACCTTCGGCGGTTGTCGTTTTGGGATCCGGTATGATTCGCATTCGTACTAGATTGTCTGGTTGGAAGAGTCTTTTTCTTTCTTGTAGTGGCCATTTGATCTTGCTTAAGTTTGTCCTGACTTCTCTGTCTGTCTATGCTCTTTCCTTCTTCAAAGTTCTGTCAGGTATAATTTCTTCTATTGAATCTTTATTGAATAAAATTTTTTGGGGAGGGTGTGAGGTTAATAGGAAAATTTCTTTGATCAGTTGGAAAAATGTTTGTGTAGGAAATGAGTCTAGAGGGTAAGGGGTTAGGCAGATGAGGAGTTTAATGTTGCCTTGATAGATAAGTGGTATTGGAGGTTGTTAGTAGATAGAGGCGGTTTGTGGTATAGGGTGTTGGTTGCTCGGTATGGTGAGGAGGCAAGGAGGTTGGTGGTTGGGGGGCCACAGTGGTTCTTTGTGGTGGAGGGAGGTTGCGAAAATTCGTGATGGTGAGGGTGTTGTTGGAGGGGGTAGTTTGAGGAGAGTATTAAGAGGAAGGTTGGTAATGGTGTTGATACATTTTTTTGGACGGACCTGTGGTTAGGTGGGGTGCCTCTGAGTGTGAGATATAGGCGCCTATTCGACTTGTCTAATAATAAGCTGAGTTCGTTGCGGTTATGTGTGAGTTAGGGTGGGAGGAAGGAGTGGTGATGTCAATTATGGGTGTGGGAGGAGGAGTTGTTAGGGGAGTGCATGAGTTTAGTTTATGGTATTTCTTTGCAGTCTAAAATTTCAGATCAATGGTTGTAGAGGCATGACCTTTGTGGTGGTTACTCCGTGAGGAGTGCGTAGAATTTGCTCACTATGCAGGACTCTCATGGTGTGGAAGCTACTTCAAACTTAATTTGGTACAAACATGTCCCCTTAAAGGTCTATGCTTTGGCTTGGAGGCTCTTTCACAACATTTTACTGACTATGGACAATTTGGTCACGCGTAACATCATTTCTCGTGACTCTCAATTTTGTGTGACTGGATGCGGTGGATTGGAAACAACCCATCACTTGTTGCTTTCTTACCCCGTTTTCACCCCTCTGTGGTGTATGGTTAGATCTTGGATTGGAATATCTTCAGCTGATGTGAATGTGCTACAAAATCATCATGTTTAGTTTATTCATTTTTCTGGAGGATTGCGAGCTCGTCGTTCTTTCTTGCAGCTTATTTGGTTATGTTGTATTTGGGTTTTGTGGAACGAGCGGAACAATAGAGTTTTCAAGGCTAAGAAAAATACAATTCACCAGATGTTGGATAAAGTCAAATTACATTCGTGTTGGTGGTTGAAAGCTTATAATATCAATCTTGGTTTAAACTTTCGTATGTGGTGGCCAAGCCCTTTTGTTTGCATGGGCATCGGCTAACTCTTTTTGTTTCTTCTATTTATGGTTATGTGCTGACTATAAACTTTTGAGATTCTTTATGGTACACCTTGTGCTATTAAGGATTCTCACTTGGTGTTAATATAATCCATTTTTGTTTGTCAAAAAAAAATTATCATTTTAAGTAAGAAAATATAATTTATATAAATTTTAAAGGACCTCCTTTAATTTTCCATAAATTTTGTGATTTTTTTATATTGAACAAATTAACCAAAAGCGTATATTGAATACTGATTAAATTGAATATATTGAATAAATTGACCGAAAAGGTATAAATTTTTTGGGAATTATTGATGAAAATAAAGGGTATATTGAATAAATTGACCAAAAAGTATATTGAATAAATTGATCAAAAAGATATAATTTTATTGGTTTGTATTTGTAAAATTTGAGTTTTTTTCTCTATATAAAGGGTGTTTGCGCCTTGAGGAGTCATTGTGTATCAAAATTCATGTTTTGGATTCGAGGGTTATTTTGGGGATGATGGAAGAAAGTCAGGGTAGCTTCAACATATGCATTGTTTTCCCATTAAGACTTATGATATAGTTCATCAACCTTCAACTAATGCCATTGTTTCATGAAATGCTACCAATAGAAATTTCAACCTTTGGAATCCACCAGATTTTGCAAAAGATTGTTACTAGCATACTTTAAGCATAATAACTTCTCAAAAGTATCGGACAGCTTAATATATATGTAAGAAACTTTAATGTAATTCATTTTCATGGATTTGTTAAATTGTTTTGTTATTGTGTTAATTCTGTTTGTTTAATTTTGCAATCACCCAATAAGGGTTTTTAATTGCTTGAACTGTGTTATGATTTTTTTGGTTTGATCAAGGCTTTGGAAAAATTGTTGTTTTATTTATAATATTCTCCCAAAACATCATCAATGAGTCAATAAGATTCAATCGATCCATGTTTAACGAGAGAACATACACACTCTCGCCATTTTCTCTATGTAATACTTGAGAAGTTCCCACAAAATCTTGAATAACAGCTTAAATACAAAAATGATTGTTTCTCTAAAAACCTCTTTTAGAAAAGTTAATGCAAAACAATGGGAGTTTATAAACGATGATTTTGTAAGAGATCAAGAACATCTTATGAAAAATATACATAGGCACAAACCAGTTCATAGCCATTCTTTGCAAAATGCTCATGGCATATGGGTTGCTGCTCCACTAAAAAAATCATAGCGGTAGAATTTGAAAGCTTAGGTTGAAAAACTTGAACATGAAAAATAGCAACTTCTTATAAAACTTCAAAGACAAGTAAAGGAAAGGAAAATGAACGATATACAGTTACATTACTTGAAGAATCGTTAGGAAACATTGGAAAAAATAAAAAAGCAGCAAAGTATGCTCTTTATGTAATCCAATGTTTCCAAATGATCCTTCAAGTACTGTAATTGTATCTCATTCATTTTCCTCTCGTGTTCCTTTCTTTTAAGTTTAAGAAGTTGTTTTTTTCATATTTAAGTTTCTCAATATTAGCTTTCAAATTCCACCGTTCTTTATGTTAGTGAAGCAGCAACCCCTTAGGCCATAAGCATTGGCAAAGAATGGCTATGAACTGGTTTGCACCTATGGATATTCTTCATACGATGCAGTTAATCTTGTACAAAATCATCGTTTGCAAACTCCCATTGTTTTGAATCAACTTTTCTAGAGGTGATTTCTGAGAAATAGTCCTTTTTTATTGAAGCTAGCATAGAAGATTTTGTGGGAAATTCTCAAGTATTACATAGAGAAAATTGTGAGGTTGTGTATGTTCTCTCATTGAACAAGGAGCGATTGAATTTGCTCGAATCATCGATGATGTTTTTGGTGAATATTGTAAATGGTGTTGGTGCTACTTCTTCTTCAAAGTCTCCGAATGTAGATTTGATGATTCTATAAATTATGTTGGTCCAGTAATATCTTGTGTGCAGCTAGATGTTGAAGTTCAGCCCAAGTCATCACCAAAAATTGACATAAACTCTGTACTTTGGGAAGTTTCTCAAAAAATATTTGGTCAGATATCCTTTTGATTTGACAATATATTGTTTGGGTCGTTGGGAGAGAAATGAATGCTAGAACTTTTTAGCAAAAGGAGGACACTTTACAACATCTTATTGACAAAATTAAACTTCAATCTTTTTCATGGCTGAAGGCGCATCATGCTCACTTCACTTTTCACTATCACATATGGTGGCTCAATCCTCTATTGTATTTAAGAGGTGCTTTCTAATGTTTATTTTAGATCTTTTTTGCTACTTCTCGCTTTTCCTATATGGTAACTGATACTTTTTTTTTTCTTTGGTTTTTTCTTGCACGTCTTGTGCTTGGAAAGCAAGGTTGTTTGATCAATACTCGTTCTAAACTAACTGTCGTTTTAGTAAAAGTAAGAAATTCTACACTAACTATCATCGAGGATCGATTACTTAAATCTTTTTTGTTAAGTAGTTAATGGTTATAAATTCATCCGTGAAGTGAATAAGTAAGAAATTCTGGTTTCAAACCTTCTGTATATTGTAATATCTTAACTATCAACTAAGTTACGTTAACCGACACTAAATTTTTTATTCTTTACAAATTTACACGAAAAATGGTTTCACATAAAAAAATAAATGCATTTTCGGACGGTGGAGAATGAAAAGAAGACGCGTATTTGAAGTATGAAATTAACCTCTGTGAATAAACATGTGTTTATTTATGACCTCAAAAATCATGAGGATGAGAAGGGGACATGTTCGTCTATCGCATGTTGCCACCTAATTGACGTTGGTAAGCACTAAAACAAAATACGATGTTCACATTAAAGCTATACAAGGTTCCTTCTTTTTGTTACTAGAACGTTATACAAGATGCTGGAATTCAAAATGCAAGGTTTAAGTCAATATTGTTAAAGTTCTAATAAGACCAGTATCCACAAACTAACCAATAAGTACCTAAATGCATCATGTAACAAAACATTATTTATTTTTTCATACTTAATTAACAAATATCTAATCTCTTCAATCATTAACCTTTAAAAATTGTATTAAGCAGTTTTAATAATAATTCTATATCATTGTATGAATAATAATTTATTGAAAAAATATATAAATGTTATTTGTATTTGAATAATATTTTATTAAAAAATTATATAAATGTTATTCAAAAGCAGTTTTAGCCCCTTTATATTTCCTCGTGTGTAAATTGTGTCTGCCGATTTTCAAAATGTTTGGTTATTCTTTCACCTATGCATTTTGAGATTAAATTTTAACGATGTGATGCAAGACACTATTTAGGTAAAATCTTATTTAACAACTCATTTTCATATCATCAAATAAGTAGTTACTAGTTAGATAATCAAAATCAGCCTTTTTTTTTTAAAAAAAAAAGCTAAATTAGCCCACCTAAATTGGCACCGAAGAGAATCAAACCTGAGATCTCGAGGAGGAGCACACTCTCAAATCTTAGGCCAACCCAAGTGGGTTAATCAAAATCAGCCTTAAAATGTAAATGTGAGGAAAGAGTCTAACGTTTTGAAAATTGGAAGATCAAATTTATGAATTTAGAAACAGAAAGACCAAAATCGTGAATGGTGTAAAATAGGAAGGCGAAAATCGTTATAAAAACCTATTTTCTTATGAAAAGAATTTATTAAAACCCTTGAGTATATGGTCATATATAGTTGGAGAGATTAATCTTCATTGTTGCACGCATATTTACTCAAATTATGCCAAGAAAAATGAGAACTAATTGTCTTTGTTCAATTAAAATTGTTATTATTGATGAAGAGTGAATAGTTGGATTAAATGATGACCCTAGAAATACGACCAACCCAGTATAATTGGAGTTTGAGATCTCCTCCTAGTAAGCTAGGGACCATTACCTCATTGTAACACTATACAATACAAGTCATATTTGTGTTATAGACTTTCAATAAAAGAAAAAGAAAAACTAAAAATCAAAGCCACCAATATATGTGGCTCCTAATACATCTAAATTATGATTCACACTATACTCCAATTCTAAACCACTGGTTCTCCAATTTACACCCAAATATCCCTTACTTCACATACAAATATTATAAACCATTACAACCATGCATTGAAGCTAATCTTTTCAACAAGCTAAAACAAAAGAACCTTATTCTTTTATATTCACATAAACAAAAAAACATCATAGTAAACAAAATGGCCACTTCAATTTCTGCAACAGGTTGTGTTGGTTCATCATTCTATGGAAGCTGGGGAACTTCTATAGTTGGTGAAGATTACAGCATGTTGGCTAAGTCAGTTTCATCACAAGTTCGTATTGGAAGAGTTAGTAAGCCAGTGAGGTTGCAACCTATAATGAAGAATGTTAATGAAGGGAAAGGTATTTTTGCTCCACTTGTTGTGGTTACTCGTAATATTGTTGGAAAGAAACGTTTCAATCAGCTTAGAGGCAAAGCCATTGCTTTACACTCTCAGGTGAATTAAATTCCATGTTCTTGTTAATAGTTGTTTACTATTCTTTTGTATAATTAGGAGTTTCTTGAGCAATTACTTTCTTTTTTATTTATGTCTTTTGGAATTTTATTTGTTGGGTTTTGGAAATTTAGTGTTGCAATTTAGGAACTTGTATTTTTAGATGATTCTCTTGAATAAGGATTATATATGTGGTTTACCTGTTTCAAAGCTAGGTTAGATTGAAGAATTTGAATCAAATCCTTCATTTAATGAAAGGAAAATGGATTTTAAAAACACATTTATAGGAGGAATATTAAGACAAATAGAAGATAATTAGGGGATTGGAGATGGTTTTAAATCAAGGTCGTGGTAATAGTCACGGCCGCGATGTTGATATCATGGAGAATTGCAGTCAAATTCGGATGATGAGACCACAGTTACGACTGTGTTGTGGTCACAAAATCATCAAAAACCTTGATGTCTTTTTTACATAGTCTTATTAAGGAATTGATGTATTTGAAGTTTAAACAAAGTTGAATACATAGAAGATGGAATAAGCATTTTTGGTAATCCAAATAATGAAATACCAATTAGAAAGCCCTAATTATCTAACTTACAATAAGAGATTGGGAATTCTATAGAAGCAACTGTTTGAAAATGTTTGGTTGCCACTTTATGTGAATAAAATTGATGGAACCATGCAACATAATTGTTTTGTACTTAACTTTCGTAATTTTGAAATGTTAGGTAATTACTGAATTCTGCAAGTCAATAGGAGCAGATGCAAAACAGAGACAAGGGTTGATCAGGTTGGCTAAGAAGAATGGAGAATGGCTTGGTTTTCTTGCATGATAAATTTAACAAATGTTCCACATTTTGTAATTACAATGTCATAAACTTTCATGTTTAAAAACTTGATGGTTTTCAATTGACAGCAGAATGTAAACTAGGAGAACTCATCTCTAGTTTTGAATTTTCATTCTTATATAATTGCTGTCTTATTTTGTTCTTTAGAGTTTAGATAAATGAAATGTTATAAAATTTAAGGAAGTTTTCTATCAAGAAATAGATCAATGTTACTTACTATAAAAGCATAGTTTTCACAAATTTTCCATTGCCTTTTATGTGAACCATTGATGAAAAAAGTTGATCACAGTTTAACCTCTTTCCTTGATTCCTCTTTGGTGTTAACCCTCCCGTGATAATCCGGAGTTTACAGTCTGATCCAATGATTGTTCCATCCAAGATTAAAACTTGGGTGCTCGCAAACGATTTGTCCTTAACTGTGTTCATTAACTACTTTATATCACTTTGTTTTTTTCTTGATTCCTCTAAACCTTCACATTATTTTCCAAATTATGTTATCAGATGAAGCTTTGATATATTGATAACCAATTTACTTTGTTGTTTAATCGGGGATGCAATTGGAACCTTTTCCACATTGTGATCATGTAACATAGTAATTATTAAATAATGTATTTTGGATATCAAACCAAATTCAGATTACTATTTATATACTTATTTTGTGTGTACAAATGACACGCAAGTCTGCTTCCAAGTTAATGAATAGTCAGTCAATATTGGACTCTGGTATCTGACAGTGATAAACTAACTAGGAAACTCTGTAAGTATCTAAGCAGTTGTGTAATAAGCATGAGGATTAGTTATACTCGTAAAACTAACTGCCAAGTAACAATTGATGACATTACATAATCATCTAATCTTTCCCTTCACCACTCTACAATACTCAGCTTGTTTTAAGACTCTAGATTTAATCAACTATTGTGATTGTACAAGCAAAACCAACACAAATCAAATTCATGGAAAACTGTGGTAAAAATACTCAAAATTTCATGCTTTTAGAACGTTACATGGAAAACTGTGAATGAACTACAACGAAAAATGACAGACAATGTCAAGAATTGGGACGAAGTTTAGTAGTATTACACCCAAAAGTGGGACAACGGAACAAAAACAAAATTAACACCTCAACCAAACGGAAGTGTGTTCTAATACAAATGGCATACAACAGCATTGCCAGCACAAGCGCGGAAAAATGCTCTGGTAGTGTTTATACAGTGTATCGAGCCTTTGCACCTCGGGTTTTAGCATCTTCCTGTAACAATTGAACATGTAAGAATAGTAGATATTCATGCAGTAGCCACTTAAAGTTTAGGAGCAGAAGTTTACATGAAAGTTATATGTCATCTTGTCGCTAACATCAATGACTTCCTTCCACTTCCTTCCAATGCTCATCTGCATTATAAATTCCAAAACAAAAAGCTCATGTCAAATGCCATCTCCTATGAGTTTTGGGGTGGCAGGAATACATCAATATAGTCCACCGAGTGAAGGTGCGCCTACCGCAACATTGACATTTAAGGAAACAATACAAGAAATGTATACCATACATGAGCTAAAAAATAGAAAAACCACAACATCAAAGAACAAAACCATAACTAATGATAGACGTTCATTAGTACCAACATTCAAATCAACATAAATTAAGTTTTAGACTAATGATAGACGTTCATTAGTACCAACATTCAAATCAACATAAATTAAGTTTTAGCCTCCAAGGTGGGGATGGCTGCAAGAAAGTTTGCAGAAAAGGACATCAGAAAACCGCACAAGATGAGGAACGGAGATGAAGCTTTTTCGGAGGAGAGGAAATGAGTCCTGCTTTGTTGTCGTTCAGAATTTAAGGTTGAAAATCTCAAAATAAACCGAAGGAACGGCAATAAGTTTAGGGCAAAAAACAACTATCTTTAAGCTTTTTTTTTAAGCTAAAAAAGTATTCATAAAAAAAGGGAAAAAAACGGAAGCCCGGGAACATATCAGAATTTTACTAGTATCACTGTAGCAGCTGCAATTGGTGGCGCTACAGCCGCCACTCAAAACCGCGATGCAATAGAGATTTGCATAGCAGCTGGCCACTAATTACTACAGAGGAGTGCATAGATGACTTCGGGCAGGAACTTGCACTTCGTTAGAATATTGCCATCATAATTCTGGAACTAAAAATCATACGATACATTCATACATTGAAGATTTACTTACATGCTTTAAGAGGGCATTTCAAAGAGTTTACTTGGGATTATTTTATTTATCATATAAACACTTACATTAGTGTTTAAAAATAACAAGTAATGTCCTTGTGAGCTTCGCTCAGTTGGTATGGACAATGCATATATTATGCAAGGGCCGGGGTTTGCCAAAAAAAAATAACAAGTAATGAAATGTTCATAAGTTGTTTTGTACTTAGATTTCAATAAATTTAACAGAAAAGGTTAAGAATAAACCTTAATTAATCTCCCTAAAATAGCTTATTGAGTAAATGCTTAGTTAAACTCTTAACCCATATGCACCTTAAGTCTAACAATACCAATATTCACCACTGACACTTCCTTCACATTGTGAAGGCTTTCTAGCTGAAGTAAGACGGTTTTTTCATGCATACCATTGTCTAGTTACAACAATTGAAAATAGAAAATCATATCCAAACAAAATAACATAAATTACAATAGCATATTAATTTGCAGGTACATTGATAACAATAACAACACACCTGGTTCGACTCATTTGCGGCTGTTTTCGTCCACAATGAAAGTTTGTCTTGCCACTGGCGCACACTCACAACTACGCCGCAAATGTCCTCAGTGTCTCCAAATTGCTCGCCAATCAAAGCCATCAACTATTCAATAAAACCACCATAATTAGTGACAACAATCATTAAAACTAGATCACCCCATTTATTCTTTTAAAAAAGAAACAGATTTAGTGATAAAAAAAAAATTACAGTTTCGAGCCACATGGTATCAAGATTGCCCTTTGATTTGCTGGTGACAGTCCACTTTCCTCCATTGGCACACTCGGGATCTTCCCATTTTGGTTCAATCCCATCCTTGAACAGGTGAAAGTCAGCATTGCTAGGCAACTTGCTGGGTTTGAATATCTGATCATGCAAACTACAACATTTACACACAACAATTTCGTTAAGTTTCCATCGTTATTTACCAAAACCTGAACATTCAAATAATAATAATAATAGTATAATAATATAATATAGCAGCAATGATTTGTTCAAAAAATAATAATATAGCAGCAATGAATAAAATGAAATAAAGAGACCCAGTGTTCAGTATATATGTGAAATTTTTACCAACAAGCAGAAGATTATAACCCTTTAAAGGCACATTTGATAACTACACTAAAAATTATTACCAAATTAAAAAATAGATACTTTTATTTGAATTATAAGCTGATTTGTGGCTATTTATAATAGTGAACGTAAACATCACTTGTTTAAACTTCTCACTCATACATTAACTTGTTAAAATCAGACACTTTTATAAACTACTAAAAACAACTTCTCAAATTAAACAAAAAAATCAAATAGTTTAGATTCTGATTAATTTCAAAAGTTTAAACAAACACAATCAAAACCAAACAACAACAACAACAACCAAGCCGCCTTATCCCACTAGGTGGGGTCGGCTACATGGATCAAAGAACGTCATAATGTTGTGTCATATACCGTATTTACAATTTTACATCGCTTTTTTAAACTTCTCATCATATATTCACTCATATTCTTATATATACTACTAAAAACAACTTCTCAAATTAATCAAAAAATTCAAATCTTTTAGATTCTGATTAATTTAAAAAGCTTAAACAAACACAATTAAAACCAAACAACAACAACCAAGCATTATCCCACTAGGTGGGGTCGACTACATGGATCAAACGCCGCCATAATGTTCAATTATACATCATATAGTTTATCTTATAGTTTTCGTAGGTCTTCATCTCCCTCTAATTATTTGAAGACTCGTCTAATCTACTCTCCTTACTGCAGAATCTTAATGTCTTCTCCCTACATTCCTAAACCACCTAAGTTTAGTTTCTACCATCTTTTCTACTATATGTACTACCGCAACTCTCTATCTCTCTCTAATATTGCAATTTCTAATCTCATCTCGTCTAGCCTGACCGTACATCCAATGCAATATTCTCATCTTTTTACAAGCTACTAAAAAACAACTTCTCATTCTAATCAAAAAATTCATCTCTTATATTCTAATTAATCTCAAAAGCTTAAACAAAAACAGTGAAAACCATTAAAAGAATGAATTTCTATGAAATAATCAGCAACAAAAACAAACATACCCCCACAAATAAAATCATCAAAAAATAATTTTTCAGTTACAAAAATTAATTTCTATCAAATATTCTTTGTTACAAACATGCCCTAAGTATCTCCCTTCTAAGATCTACAAAAATCAATAAACAGTTATATAAATTCAATAAAATTGAAACATAATAATTCAGATTGAAACCTTAAATTCAAAAGAAAAAAAAAACGGAAGAACCCTAAAGAGAAAACGCACCACCAAAACTCTTCAACGGTATCGAAGGAGTAAACCTTACGAAGAGTGGTTCCCCAAGCAGCACCTTGTTTAGGTTTGGATTGGTTATCGAACCAGAAATTCCATCTTCTCTCTAGTTTGTGCTTTAGCCCTGTCTCCGGTGCCGGTGAAGGTGCAGGTACCGGAACCGCCGCCACTTCCTCTGCCACGGTAGAGCCTTCAACGATTGCCTCTGTTGTTGCCATTTTTCTGTGTGTCGTGAAGAGAAGAAGGAAAGAGGATGAGCGAGGTTTTGTTTGTGTTTTGGGAGATTTTTTACGGGTTTCGATTTGGGTTTGACCCGTTTACTTTGGCCCAAAAGGGAAGGGAAAGGAAAGGAAACTTCCTCTTTTTTGCTCTTGGAGATAAAAATAAAATAAAAAAAATTGAGAGGATTTCATCCCTTAATCTTTACTAGCTCTTGTTAACAAATAACGATTAAGCGGTTGTCATCCCGCAGCGTAGTTTAGTTGACAGATACATTGTTATATGTGAAGATCATGATTCAAATTTCGGACAGCTCACTTATTTACTTTAAAAAGTGAATTCTAGCTACTAGTCATCCAAGATCTTTTTTTGTTTTTTGTAGATAGATGAAATGGCAAATAGGGGTGAGCATATGACCGAGATCCGCCCGGGAACCATTAAATCCGAACCGAAAATACGAGATGCGGGTGGGTTCAATCGGTTGTCGGGTTTTAAAGAAGGAAAAAACGAGTATATATGGATTTCTACGGTCGAGTTTGGATCAAATATTGTTGAATCCATACCCGTGATCGACCGAAACAATGTCTATTGTACCATATTAATATGGTTCATGTTATCTTGTGCCCTAAGGGCACATGTTAAGCAACTAAAAATAGAAATATTCCCTTAAAATTTGTGCATTCAATTAATTAAAAGTTAAAAAATTTGAATTCAATACACAAGTTCCAACAAAAAATTTCTACGTTTGACACATTAACTTGTGTCTTAAAGGCATAAGTTAACATTTCTCTATTAATATTATTATGCATGTGTATTTCCCGTCTAATATCTCTGCACTGAAGACTTGTCCCATCAAAAGTGCAAGCTGTCTACTTTTTAACACTAAAGAGTCTAGGCTTTATTTTACAATAAGAACACTGAACCCACACATATATTCAAACTATGACTTTTTGACTTTTAATTTTACATTGTATTTTCTAGGGTCATGTTAAATTGTGCCCTTATGGTACATGTTAAGCATTAATGTCAGCTTGTAAGAAATAATTGAGGTATTCATTGGATGTCCTGGGAAAAACTCTCGATACATACAAATTTTGGTGTTATAGGTTTTATAACAGCTTGTAAGAAATCTTTCGCCTCTTAGTTTATAAACTCTCAGGTTGAGTTTAGTATAATTCAAGCAAATGATGTTGGTCATACTTTCGTTAGGCGGTCATACTATCAGCTAGTTCCATTATTTATTTTGATGCACTACTTGTACTACAACTCTTATTAATGAAATACGATAAACATATTTCCTTAAAAATATCCCTTAATTTTTACTTAAAATTCATTTTTCGTCTTTCATATTGTAATATTATTTTTTTACCAGGCTTGACTGAGACAAACTAACTGAACCGATGCGACCTATTTTTGGTTTTGACAGTCACATTAGGCTATGGATTAGGTTGGGATGGATTGAAGGAAACGATTATAAATGGGTTCAACCAATTGATTTTGGGTTCATAAATATCCAACCCTAACTAATTCAAAGGTATTTTTTTTGTTTGAAGAAGTTCAAAGGTATTATACAGCCTAAGTTTAAATACAAATTTTTTCCATTTATTCCTTTTATCCACGGTTTCACGCTGTTTAGTTTCACCCGTCATTCAGTCTCTAAGGAGTTATAAAATCTAAGTCTTTCGGAAGCTTATACATTTATTTATTTATTTTTTACAAAAACAAAACGATATTCATTCATTCAAATTGTATAATACTCACTTCACCTAAGTTAATAGCGTACAGCGGTAAAATGCCTACAAATAATATGATATAATTTAAATTACCAAAATACTCATGCTTTCGGATATGCAACGTTGACCCCCGAATCATTGCTTGAATTTGTGATTGACTGAAAATAATCTTTCAATAGAAACCAAACGAACACCGCAACAAGATGTAAAATCAAACAACATCGCACAAGACGACGAACATCACAATGCCACACTCAGCAGACGAAATCACGAAGAAAAAAAACAAAAGAAAAAACTTGATAAATGTGGAAATCACTTATTTAGATTGAAAGAAAGAGGAAAAACGATGCATATGTGTGATTTTAGGTCAAAAACGACCTAAAACCACTCCTCCTCAATAAGTGAAAGAGAAAGAATTTAGAAATAATGTGGAGTTTCTTTCACTAAAAACTAGGGTCGACTTGTATTTTTTATTTTTTGACAAATGATTAACTTATTGCTTTTTTTAAAAAAATATTTATTGCTTGTTGGTTAATGCTAATTGCTTTTATGTTGAGACTTGAGTTTTTATGTTGAATTTTTAAGTTGTCCAAAATGTATGAAAACCAGTGTATACACGTGTATTAACTCGTGTCATACAAAGGGTGACAGATTACAAAGAGTTTTGTATATACTCGAGCACTTGAATAACATGGTAAGAGATCTAAATCAACTTAACGATGCAAAAGTGTTACCTTTTGTAGTTATGCAAAGATGATATTCGGTAAAAAAAATTGCATGAGTTTTGATATGTGATCACAAAATAAATAATATTAGGTTTCTTGATTTTGGTATATAAGTGTTATTATATTATTATAATTATAATACAGCTATTGGTTAGGAAATTTGCATTTTTTCACGGACTTGTTATAAATAAATAATCTACAATTTTTTCA
>Ga0228710_1002932_pt1 | contig 27134 bp, 19 predicted proteins | sample MedpolnodulmetaG_FD_177995 | JGI IMG/M metagenome (GOLD analysis project Ga0228710, IMG submission 177995) | Root nodule microbial communities from Medicago polymorpha collected in Santa Monica, California, United States - pink nodules | ecosystem: Host-associated > Plants > Roots > Nodule... | reverse complement strand
TAATGAAAATTTATTTTTTTTTAGATTAGTTTTTTTTTTTTTTTAACATGTATGATAATTAACTAACTGATAGACTTTACAAATCCTAAAATATAGAAGAAAATGACTGAAGCTATGCATATCATTTTCAATTTTATTTTGGTCAGATACAGTACTATCATGTTTTTACATTGAGTATAACGCAACCTTACAAATAAGCTAAATGTGAGATGTCATTTTTAATAACCTCTAATCAAACTTTTTTATTATTCTACGCGTGACTTATTTTTTCTTCAACAATCTTTGTGACTAACAACACTATTGAGTTTGGTGTGTTGTATTAACACAAATGCTAATTCTTTTGATATAACTATTCTTTTGATAGTACTTTAATATTTGAGTACTTCTTTTTAGACGATTTAGATACTTGAAATATATGAGTAAAAAAAAAGACATTTTTTTTATGACAAAAAAAAAAACTTGAAACATGAAATTTTATTAATTTAGCCATTCGAAATGTTTTCACATCAATCAATTGAGATTCAAAGTTCAAATCCTACTTTTATCAAGGACAAAAGATAATTCAAATCCTAAAAACTAACATGACTGTCATTTAAATTGCACAAAAAGAACCTGTTGTATTGAAAAATTATAAGACAAACTAGCTTGTCCGGTTTATTTTATTTGTAAACTAAAAATTGTGTTTTTTCTTGCAACTAATGATTTTCATTCCTTTTATACGAAGAAATCATATTGTTTGCAGTGAAAAAACTAATGTGTTCATGCAATCAGCACATTTGTAATCGTTGAATTGAGATTAAATGGTTCATATTTGAATACAAACTTTAATTTGTTTAAATGAAAGAACCGAGTTTAAAATATAAACCGTTCGACCTCTATCTAACAACTACAAAAGTGTATCGTTATGCTTCGAATTTTTAACGGCAAGCAATCTAGGTTGTTGTTAGCAATGAGAGTAGGTAACATTACTCCACTATTTTTCCAGTTCTCTTGTTCTTTCTTCATTACCTCTTCCACCTCCTACTAGGAGCAACGATTTTGGTTCTCCATTTTTACATATAACCATTGACTTGGTACAAGAATGTCGGATTTTGTCTCGGATGTATGAGGTGTATGATTTTTCTTTTGAATGTTCCGCCTATGTACGACATCCTCTGCTATATTGTTTCAGAATTGTCCATCTTTCTTCTTGAACGAGGATTTTTTTAAAATAAATTTTGTCGTTTTAAAAATAAAAATCATTCCCTCGGGAATTATATAATTTCCAATGTAACATGGCCATTACTATTCTATAGGGGCTGTCTCTTTATCACATCTTTATTTTTTTTATTTATTTTTTGTTACAAATCATATCTTAATATGGATCTATCTATCTTTGATTATTATTATTCACCAGTCCAAAAACAATATTATATTTCCACAGGCCATTTTCCGCCAATTGTTTTTTCCACATACCATTTCCTAAGTTTTCTTTAGCATTTTGTTCATGACTTCTCTAGTAGCAGCCCACATTCTTGTACTAAATCAAACACCTTTGGTGTTGAACGTGTGTAACTGATTGACCAAGTCTTTAGGAGAATTTGTCTTAATATTTCAGTTTTAATTAACTAATAAAGTAGTGGCTAAGATTAGGAGTTAGTTACTCAGTTACAGCCTTGTATTTTGATAGTAATTTTTCAATTTAACAAAGCTTCAATTTTTCCTTCATATTATCTGAGTTACGTATTATACAACAACATTTGGTTGATCGCATCCTCTTCAACTGTCTCTACATGCTTAGGATAATAGCAAGCCATCCTCATATTCCATTTCTTCTTCCATTCTTTCAGAAACTCTCGAAACAATTTTCTACATTTTTAAACAAAGCTTGTTACTTTTTATTACAATATGGCTCATTTGGTTTATGGTGAAACTCCATCTTTTGGAAACTCACACCATGGACAAGGTCAACAACTTGTTCCATTTTCAACCACTTCAAGTTCCTTGAGGATCTTACTCTTACATGGCAACTTAGAAATATGTGTCCAAGAAGCGAAAAACCTTCCTAACATGGACACTTTTCACAAGAAAGTGGGGGAAATGTTTTCAGTCTTACCTAAAAAACTTGGTGGCAAAATTCAAGGCAAAATGTCTCGTAATATGACTAGTGATCCATATGTAACTGTTTCTGTAGCTGGTGCTGTTATTGCAAGAACCTTTGTAATTAGAAACAATGAGAACCCTGTTTGGAATCAGCACTTCAATGTACCTGTTGCACATCTTGCATCAGATATTCACTTTGTTGTAAAAGACAGTGATATTGTTGGTTCAGAGATTATTGGTGCAGTTGGAATTCCAGTTGAAAAGTTATGTGATGGTGCAAAAGTTGAAGGCATTTTTCCCATTCTCAATGCTAATGGAAAACCCTTTAACACAGAAACAATTTTGAGCTTGTCAATTCAGTATACACCTGTTGATAAGGTAGCCCTTTATAGCAATGGTGTTGGTGGTGATTTTCAAGGTGTTCCGGCTACATATTTCCCACTTAGAAAGGGTGGAAAAGTTACACTTTATCAAGATGCTCATGTTCCACAAGGTTGTCTTCCTAGTTTGAGGGTTGATGGGGGTGATCATGATGAGAGTTATGAGAGTGGAAATTGTTGGCATGATATCTTTGATGCAATAAGTCAAGCGCGTCGATTGGTCTATATAGTTGGTTGGTCTGTGTACTACAATGTTAGTCTCATCAGGGATACTAGAGATGGAAAAGATTGTACATTAGGTGAACTTCTCAAAGCTAAATCACAAGAAGGTGTGAGGGTGCTTCTACTTGTGTGGGATGATCCTACTTCTAACAGGATGCTTGGATATAAAACAGTAATCATCTTAAAAAAAAAACCTTTCTATTTATGTTTCTGATATTTGGCTCTCTAACTCTATTAGTCTATTCCCTTGGCATGCCTTGCTGCTACTTTGAATAGGCAATTAATTTGTAACCAGTTTCTTACTTCTTTTACCAAATTACTATGATTTATTGATTTCTTGATATGTAGGTTGGACTTATGAACACATACGATGAGGAAACTCGCAGTTTTTTCAAGCACTCTTCAGTTAGGGTGCTTCTTTGCCCAAGATCTGGAGGAAAAGGACATAGCTTGCTCAAACAACAGGTCAGTTAGAGAAAAACTATTTTGTATGTCTAACTGCATAGTACTGAATTACAAAAAATGCTTTGGAATATATATTATATATCAAGGATTAATTACACATGAATAGAAGACAAATCTTCGTAAATACATTCACGGACCTAGGAGTTATGACATTGTGGTGCATGACCCTTTGAACTTTGTAGAAGGAAACCAAAAGTGTAAAAATGTTGACTGTCAGAACATGCTTTCTCATGTTTGGCCACTTTGTTTGATGCAACTTTTAGGGCTGCTTGTCCTACCGTAAAAGCCCCGACCCCTAATCCCATGAGTGATGAAATACCGGTCAAGTCTACAAATGAGTGTTTCCTCTTACCCATTCGTACACCGTAACATCTGCATGCCTAAGTGTTGATATTCTATCTAGTTGGCCAGTCAGCAAGTTCACAGGGGCCTCCTCCTTCTTCACTGATACTCCCGCCCACCTGAATATATCAAAAAGGACATCCCTAACAAAGTCATGTCTGTACTTAAAGCCAGAAAGCTCCTTACAATGAACTGCATGCTCCCAAAAGTATCCAGGTACTGTTAGCGGCCAACACTCGGTGGGATTTAGTCCCACATCGGATAGATAGGATTCTTGAGAAGAGTTTATAAAGAGGAGGCACTCCTCACTATACAAGCCGTATAAAGTGGAATCATAAGGCAAAATATCAAAGGATAGTACGGTACTCCAATGATGACATATGCTGACCTAAATCATCAATCGGGATAGCCAAGAGAAAATCTTGAGCATGTGGTGTTTCCAAACACCCTAAAGCTACATTTAATTTTGTTATTTCTGGTTTTATTTTTCTGCTTTATATTTCCTGTATACATCTTTTGTCTAAAAAAATATGCATTATATCTATCATATTTTAGAAATTGAAAACATGAGTACTCTACAGTTTAAACCGAAAATAGAAATAGTTAAAGATGCAATCTTTTAAAAAAAGACATATTTTGCTTTTTTCTCAATTGTCAGGAAGCTGGAACAATCTATACCCATCATCAGAAGACAGTCATTGTGGATGCTGATGCTGGCCAGCATAAAAGAAATATTGTAGCTTTCATTGGAGGCCTTGATTTATGTCTCGGAAGATATGATACTCCAGCACATTCTCTCTTTAGGACTTTGCAGACAACACACAAAGATGACTTTCATAATCCTAACTTTGTGGTTAGTTATCCATTTTTTATTTTCATTGTTTGTCCTCACCTTATAAGTGGTGGATTGTCCTCACCTTATAAACCGGGTTTTGTAGGGTTCTGTTACTGGTTGTCCAAGACAACCATGGCATGACTTGCATTCCAAAGTTGATGGTCCTGCTGCCTATGACATCCTCACCAATTTTGAGGAGCGTTGGTTGATGGCATTAAAAATGACTACACTTCAAAAGATGAAAACTTCAAATGATGATTCGTTACTGAAAATTGACAGAACTTCTGACATTATTGGCATTGATGAAGTACCTTGCCTTGATGAGCATAACAAGGAGACTTGGCATGTTCAGGTATCTTAGATTGATTGAATTCTCATTCCCTTAAAGAAACTTATTCAATTTTGATGTATCTAATTGTTTATTATATTCTTTAAATTTTAAGATCTTCCGTTCGATTGATTCCAATTCTGTGAAAGGATTTCCAAAAGAACCGAAAGATGCAATACAAAGGGTGAAGTGACTTCCTTCTATTATCAAATTTAGCTTTTTTGTTATGTTAAGTGTGAAACAAAGAGCTGACTATGCTTACTTCATTGAACAGAACTTGGTTTGTGGGAAGAATGTAATGATAGACATGAGCATACATTCTGCATATGTCAAAGCAATCAGAGCAGCACAGAAGTTCATTTATATTGAGAATCAATATTTTCTTGGCTCGTCATATAATTGGGAATCTTTCAAAGACCTCGGTGAGTATTGAGTTCTAAAACCAATAAAATGATACTCCATGTGTTCCACAATAATCGACATATTTGACTGTTTCTTACAGATTAAGAAAAGTGTGTAAATATAAGAGTGAGAAACTGAGAATAATAATACTTTTATTAAATAAATTACTCTTATCAAGTATTTATGTATTTACTATTTAAATATGTTATAATATATATGTTGCAACAGGCATCCTTGTTATATTCATTCCTTTTCTTTTATACACAGGTGCAAACAACTTAATTCCGATGGAAATTGCGCTAAAAATAGCCAACAAAATCAAACAGAAAGAAAGATTCTCTGTGTATATTGTGATTCCTATGTGGCCTGAAGGTGTACCCTCAAGTACAGCTACTCAAAGGATTCTCCTTTGGCAGGTAAGCTTCCTTTACCACTTGAAATGGTGTCATGTTATAAACCATAAAAATCTCTATTTTCATGGCATAATGATTAAGAAGATTTTCTTCTCAAACATTGATATTAAGCTAAAAGAAACTCTCAAATATGTGCGCTTTGTATTATCAAATTATCCTAAACTATTAAATTTTGATTTTGGCAGTTCAAAACAATGCAAATGATGTATGGAACAATTTACAAGGCATTAGAGGAGGCTGGACTTGAAAATGAGTATGAACCACAGGACTACTTGAATTTCTTTTGCCTTGGCAATCGCGAGCTCGCCGATAATGAAAACATTTCAAATGTTGTAAAACCTACAGGACAAAACAATCCTCAGGTATTTTGTTTTTCCTCTCTTTAAGTGAACTTGAAATTTTTTCCTTTTGTGCCTCTTGATCAAGTTAGTTTATCACTATTGTTTGCATATTTTGGACCTATAGGTACTCACTCAAAAGAACAGAAGATTCATGATATATGTTCATTCAAAAGGAATGATAGTGGATGATGAATATGTGTTAATGGGATCTGCCAACATAAATCAAAGATCAATGGAAGGCACTAGAGACACAGAAATTGCAATGGGAGCATATCAGCCTAATCATACTTGGGCAACCAAGCATTCTAAACCTCATGGCCAGGTAAGATTTATGAATTCAGAAGCACTTCTATTTGCTCTATTTTGTATTTATAAAAGAATGACTTGATACTTCACGTGTCTAAGACCATGTTTTGGATAAATGTCTTAATTAAGCGCTTAAACCATAAACATTTATCATATAAGTGTTTATGTATAAGTTATTTCTATAACAAATCTATTCCATTTGACTTATCTGAGTTAAACACTTGCGAGACTTTTCGAAAGAACTACTTCTATAACAAACCATAAACGTTTATCATATAACTGCTTATGTTTGCTACTAGCTTTTTACGATGATTGTGTTGTGTTTGGTGCATGTGTATGTGTTCAGGTGCATGGTTATAGAATGTCACTATGGAGTGAGCACATAGGAGGTGTGGAAGAATGTTTCAAGCAACCAGAGAGCATTGAATGTGTGAGAAGAATAAGGTCATTGAGTGAGTATAACTGGAGACAATATGTGGCTGATGAAGTAACTGAAATGAATGGTCATTTACTAAAATACCCACTTGAGGTTGATTCAAAGGGCATTGTGAAACCTCTTGTTGGCTGTGAAACATTCCCTGATGTTGGTGGGAACATAAAGGGCACCTTTACTGTACTTCAAGAAAATCTCACAATTTGAACATTTTCATCCATATCCTCTCATTTATCAAACTTTGTCAACAACTAGTTTACTAGTTACTTAAGGATTTTTTTTCATTTAGTTGGAGTACTAAGGATTGAATTGAACTTATTGATTTTAGGTATTGTCCTACCCCAGATTACTTTAAGTTTTGTCAAATTACTATTACCTTTTTATATCAATGAAACTTGATTGTTACTAGGGTCAAGACACGCACTAATGTGCTCGTCTTTCCGTTATTCTATTACTTTTAATAGTTACCGTACATATTTTAATAGTTCAGGAGAAATGTTGGAGCTTACCTTCAACCAAACAAATATGAAAAACTTGATGCATTGAATGAAACTTCTTTCCAGTGACTGCCTTTAGAATGAAGGAGATGAGAGAAGATATGATATGAAAAGCATTTTTGAATTAAAGTATAGTCTCTTACTCTCTTAATAATTATTAAGTAGTCTCTTTGCTCTTAATAATTGTTGAATGAAAGTTTAGCAAGAAAAAAAGGGAAGGGAGATACACCTTCTCTGCAATTCAAACATTTACAATACATAAATTGCATTTCAAGCTAGATTACTTGCATTTCAAGTAATCTCTTGAAACTACAGCAAAACCACTAAGACTAATTACACTTGAACTCTTATTAGCCTAACATTATGAAGGGTCGAACAGCCAACAACATGTAGTGTACGTTGTAGGTAATAAATATTTCTAGAGTGCCACAGATGATAGCGCCGGTCAACGAATGCCAACATAGTTGGGATATTTTGGTTGTCCTGTAATGCATTTGCACTCTTTGTTTAAAAACAAAAAAGTATGTTGTAGGTAGGGAGAATTTATTTTGCCCAAATTGAAAAGCTTGAAAAAATTGATTCAGATGAAAATTGATTCTTCGATGAACACATGTTTTTTTTATTGAGATCTGAATGAAGAATAAACAAGTAAGACTTCAAAATTTGAGTCTGGAAATTGTTTATTGTGTTGGTAGCACCCAAGACTTTAAATTGCATTTATTTACTGCATCTTATTTCTCTTTCGTAGTTTGATGTATTATGTGTGGGTAGTTAGGACTGGTTTTCTGTCTTTGTATTTCTGGGTCCAGAGTTTGATGTTATGATGATTTTGGCTTTGATTTGACATTTAATGGTTAGAGCACTTTTAAGCGAAATGATATTTAATCAATCATTTTGTGATAATTTTCTCTCTCATACTCACATTGTATTTGAGAAATGATATTTGTATTATCAATTTGTGACAATTTTTGTGACAACATTTCTTCTCATGCTCACATTATATTTTTACTTTGTTTCTCTCCATTGCTTTGGTTTTCGTGTTAATATCTATTTATCTATGTAAATTCATGGTTGTTTCATAAGTTGTCAAGCAAATAATTGTTCAAATAACACATCTCTTTTGTCAAAAAATAACACACCTCTTGTATTTACTTTCTCTCTATCGTTTTGATTTTTGTGTCAATACCTACATTTCTTTACATATTTTAATTGTCCCACAAATTATCCTAAAATATAATTGTTCAAATAAAATTCTCATTTAAAAATTGATGAATGAGTATAGTTTCTCTGACGTGTTTAATGTCTCTATTATTGTGGACCGTATGAAAGAGATGTCTACTCCACTTTTGCTAAATTTTGACAACATAATAACTTCTTGTGTTGGGTGAGTGCTTTCATTTTGTTATGTTCTCTTGATTTAATATTGATTTTGGAACACACTTGGGTTGATTTAATGGTGTTGACTTGAAATCTTGGAGCATGCTCTTTCTCAAGCTTTGAGATTCAATTTACTCTGATATCAAACTAATTTAATTTCTAAAAAAAATTCATTGGAGTTTTATTTGGAACTATGGAAGGAAAGAGAAAGCACAGTCTGACAAAGATAGTTAAATGCGCAGAAGGGTGGGTCCAAGGTAGGACACTTTACTTGTTGGATGGCCAGACTTCTTGTGAGGCTGTGACCACTGACCACTATCACTATGCCATTGGAGATATATTCTAGAGGTTCACCACTACTATGAACATGTATTTTCGAATTTTTTTAATCATTAAAATGAAACAAGTAACCTAAAAATATAAATTTTTGACTTCAAAGTAACATTTTAAAGGGTAAAATACAATATTAGAACAATTTTTTGACTCATACAATATTTGAACTGAGCAATTGCAACTGCAGAAAACATTTGCTTTCCCTTGCAAAACCAATACAAAGACTACCCTTCACTCAATGTGGAACTTAATTCCATTTATTGTTCGTTGCATAGATGCTAGCCATCAGTGACCATTGACAGACAAACCGTTGACTGCAGGAGTCAAATTGCTTTCACTAGATTTCGTTGTATAGAATCTACGATACATGGTATCAACTTCGGTGAGATAGAATGTGCCTGGAGCCAAAAGGCTACTGTCCTTGCTTGTTACATAATCCTTGGCACCATACCTATGTTCCATTAGCTTCAGTGTTTCAATGAACTTCTGTGGAGGAAACTGCAATTCAAAAAGCATGTATTCATCAAAGACTATACAACATAGTACTCTGTTCCAGCATTTTAATAAACTCTATTAACAAACATATTGACATACTCTAGGAAATTTTAAAGAAACTATCTAAATCTTTTTGAGGCATCAAAATTTTTGTAGGAGCACAACTAAAAGGAAATAGAAAAAATAATTCAAACACCAATCTGTATCTCTGTTCATTTAGAAACTTATCAGTTGTATGTCAAAATATTTGTTAGAACATGCATATGTATGTTTTTATTGTAGTTATATATTCAATTTAATATCAAAGCTAATGAACACTTGTTGAATACTTTCATATCTGACTAGATGTTTATGGATCAATACCTCATGTCTTGACTTCAACTTTTCAGCAACATCCATCACTCGGGCAATGTTTGACAAACTAAATGGATGTTTAGTTTCACGTAATTGCAAGGAAAACATTGTGGCAGTTAAGCCACTTCCGTATGAGAATAATATCACCCTCTTACCTTCCTGAAAATTTCAAGCATAAATATTTATTAGAAAACAGGTAACATGGTAGCGAGAAAGCTATATTTGTCATAGATAGTGGTCAGAACATTTACCAGTGAGCTATTTTTGTTGTGAAGAAGGGATGCAAATGCTGCATAGATGGATGCAGTGTACATGTTACCAACTTGCTTTGGTATCAAAGTAGATGGTTGTACCTTCTCATCATATAGAGGCTTTGCAACTTGTTGGGATGCCTTCAAAATAAATAACATTGTACATTGTCAGCAAATATTTTCTCTACTGTCTGATTTTGACAGAATAGTTTATATAGAATCACATACCTTTTCAAGATCCCGGCTTTGGTAGCTCTCGTCATCAGACAAAGTTGTAAAAGGTCCAAGCTTTTCTTGGGTAACCTCATCCTTAGAGCTACAATCATAATCAATATTTAACCACCTATGCATTAACTGAATAAAAATTAAAAAGTTTTCTAGAGGAGGGATAAATGATGAGAACCTGGGATTCCTCAAGAAGTCACTGAAGACCAAACGAGCAAAACTTTTTTGCACAAGCTGCAGAAGTTGAAGTATTAAAAGAAATATACAAACCAAAATACTAACCATCCATATCATTTTTAAGTCGGACACAAAAATATATTGAACACATACAGGGAGCATTATTAAGCATCATTGAAAGTTACAATATTAGATACTAAATGCTTAAAAGTCTAAACTACCTTGTTATAAGGAGAGTGGAATACAAAGTAGTCAGCATCAGAAAGAGAAAATTGTTTTCCCTCGTGTTTCTCATATCTGCAAAAACATAATTAGATATTTGGTCAATAAGTTATTGCTAATGTTTTAAAGACAACATCAGTCTTAGTACAAATACAGAAAGAGGTTTAAGGATACACACAAATACATATAACCGTTGTCGATTCAAGCTAATTCAGAATTAGAATAATATTTTTAACAAATATATTGCTATATTATACTTTAGGCTTTAATATCGTAATAACACCATTATATTATTAGATTTATTTATTTAGTAGATTACTTTTCCACCACTAAGTGGAATTCTAATCAGCACAGAAGCTCAGTTTCACATTTGACCCAAATTCATTCCTTCACTCATGCACTCAGCTCTTTCCATTTAAACATTGGCCGGCACCATTAAGAATATTAATGTCCTAATGTACAACGAAATCTGCATTTTCACCAAAGAAAACATTGGCAGGCACCAGTTTACATCCTCATTTAAGATTCAGAACTCGAAAATGAGTTGTAGTTTATAATAAAATTTTCAATAAGGGCCAGGTCAGACCCAACTTGCATAAAGACAACAAAATGTTGAATCAACAAAAGAAAAATATTAGATTATTTGAGCTGACTCATTCCATCCCCTAGTTAATTAATATTATACATAAATAATAAGTTCATAAGAAACAAAATTGAGATTTGAGACTTACTTTTGACAGAAATTTTTAAAGCAAGTATCAAGAGCCATGAGGTAACATGTTTGTGAAAGCTTTCCGTCGACAACCTACAGCACAAAAATAATGTGGATTTAATGACTTGGTATCCTGAAATGCTATTTGTGGATGACATAGAAGTAAAGAACAGACATGAACAACAATGTTATCCTTCATGGCATATCAAAGCCAAATTAAAGTTGTAAGAATGCTTTGATCATCACAATGGAAAAACAATTGGAATTTATTTTTCAAATTATATGATCCCAAAGTAAAATGTTCTGACAAGTGACAGCAATGAAAATGGATTGAAAAGCTTACAGGATATTCACTAGCAAGGTCAGGTTTGTAAAAATCATAAACATGAGCCATATGACTTCCCCTCAATTTGCTTTCAAAAGAAATAGGAGCATCGGGACCAATTAGCATGGCAATAGCAGCAGCTCCTCCGGTAGGTCGAGCAGGGCCTTCAGCATAGACCTGAGAAAGTAAGCATTGATTCATCAACTCCCCAACATTGTGACAGAATCCAGGACATGAATTTTTTAGTTCAGAACTTGTAGTGTTCTTATAATCACGTACAAGGAAACAAGGTTTATTATTACTGAATATGGTCTAGAGGCAACATATAATTAGGAAACTATCTTACTGCACTGTCAGTACAGACAACAAGTCCATAACGTCCATCCCATGAATTGCTCTCCACCCAATTGACACAATTGAACAAAGCGGCAGTTCCTCCATAGCAAGCATTAGTTGAATCAACACCTTCAATGTCAGTATTTTCATATTTCTGTTTGTTCCAGACAAATAAATAAATATTGTATTAGAAAGCTATGTAGAAAAACTGTTTGATTAAGAAAATAACAAGACAAACAGAATCAATCCGATCTGATTATTAACACCAACCACATCCTATAATATATCAGAGAGTGAAAAATTAATTAATAACTTTACATGAAAACAGTCACCCGTTGCTACTACTAAGGTTATAGATTCAGGATGAAAAGAGCATACTGCATAGCTAACTATATGTCTCTTTAGCTGCAAGCTCTGTTTGATATACACAAGATTGACTGCTTAAGAGCTTGCAATCCAAGTTTAAATACTTGAAACTAAGGTTTAATCACCATGCAAATAGGTACTTAGATTGACATTTAAACAATAATCAGTCTACTTTGACAGTGAGAATCACATATCCAAGTGGTTAGACAATGAAAAGATACCTCAAAGATCTGCATCAAGAATGACTTGATGGATTTGCTCTTGTCAATCACAGTTTCACTACCTACTTCCAGACGACCAATCTGTTTAGGATCGATCTCATACTTCTCAAGAAGTGTAGAAACCACTGTCAAACTGCAGATGCAATAATAATCATCAAAAAAATAAGGTTAGGAAAATGATCAGTTACAAAATCGAATATAAAGCTTCAGCATTGAAGCCTTATCAAATATTAAACACAGATACAGCAGATTCGCTTCGCACAAGACGGTAATAAAAGACTAAAAGTGACAGTATTTGTAGCTGTTCATAATTCAAAAATTAAAACACCTTGACAAGGTTTTAAATGGTTCAACACCATCATGAGTCGTATTTACCAAATCACCAATTTACATGTTCCTAAATAATGATAAATCAAATCAAAATGCAAAGTTTGTAATCTGTAAAACTTGCTTTAAAATCACCAAATCTCATGTCATATGTTTATGATATCCTAATCAATAAATGATTGTAGCACCATCACTTCTGATTTGAAGGCGTATCTGGTGTTCGACATGTCGCAGTATGACACCAACACAACACTGGCACAAGTAATGACATTGAAGTATGTCATTTTCTCAAATTATTATCAGTGTAGTGTCGTGTCTGGTGTCTGTGTTGGTGCTTCATAGATGATAATTCGGAAGCAATGACAACTCGAAACATAATACACAGCCAAAAGACAAGAAAGAAACCTCATTGAGATGACATCTTCAACATCAGAGCAAAATGACATGCAATCTTGTCCAAGTCCAATTGTATATTTCCCTTTACTTGCACCATCATGAGCCTCCAATGCTTCCTGCATCATAAACAAGATTAAAACCTTAATTAAAAAGTGAAAAAACAAAAAGAGGTTAAAGTAATTTCAATTAACATCACTAATCATTATAAACACCTTTTTTCTAATTTTTTTTTTTTAAAAAAAAAAGCATAGAAGAATGATTAATCCACATTAATATGACTGACATTAATATGAAAAGTTGAAAATAAATCAGAGAGCTTAGAAGCGTTAGTTTTCCAGTAGAATTAATTGAATGATTAGGAAATAAAAGTGGTAATCATGAATGATTAAGTACGTGATTAGCTAAATGAAGATGGAAGAATGAAGAATCTTAAGAAGAAGCGGTGTTATGTTACCTGTTGAACGCAGTTAGGAGGGAAGTAGATGTCAAGAGCAAGAATTCCAACGTTCTTTGCAGCTGGTGCCATTTCTTGATTCAAATCAAAACCTTCACTTTCTTTCTCTTGTTCAAATGAAAGGAATGAAGAGAGAGTTGAAGAATTGCGCTGAATGAATAAGAGAGAGTTGCCAAGGTGTTTGTTTGTTTGTCTGTCTGTTTGTTAATCACATGTAATGTTTAGCCAACTTTACCTGTATTTATATATAAATAAATACACCCACCATAACAATATAATAATTCTCCTAAACAAAATATCATAATTATTAACTATAGTCAGGGTTCAAACCTCGACCGCTTGAAAGTTTGCAATAAATATTATTATTTTATTTATTTAAAACAATTTTTTTAAAATTTAGTGGTTAAAGTTTAGACAAAATGAACAGTAGTTTAAATTATGACCTCTATATATTATCGTTTTTGCAATTATTAACTGAGTTGCTTTTACATATGACATCTAAAACAAATGTATGATAAGAGCCTTGACAACTTTTTTTAGACAAAATTAAATCCAAAATCATTTTTGACATTTTCATGATTTTTAATAAAAGATTAATTTGTCTATCGTACAAAAATATAAGAGATTATTTGGACTTTTAATTTTTGTGCGAGACTAAATTGATATTTGAAAAACTACGAAGGATGAAATTGTTTTTTTTGAGGAAAAAAAATCATACTTCATAGTTTTTCAAGGATGAAATTGTATTTAAGAGATAATTAAATTTAGAGATAGCGAAGCCAGCTGGTTTGTGTTTTAAACGAACAAAAAATGGAAAAAATGCGAAGTTTGTGAGTTTCCGCGAGAAATACAAAGAAGGCTCTTTTTTCTACCTGAAGGGACCTTTCTTTTTCTGTTTATTTACCATTGATTGCCATTTTGCATGATATACCACGAGGGTATATACCACGTATAACGTGGCTAACTACCCTTGTCCTTTTCTGTTATTAATTAAGCCAGTAACTTCCAACAACCGTATTATGTTGAGGGGTAATTTTCCTAATTTTTTCTAAATAGATAGAATCCTAACCCTCATAAAACACTTCATTTTTGTATCTCTATAAATTATTTAATTGACAGTGGCTAATTGAGATATATTGAGTAAAATGAAGAATTTATGTTTCATAGATGTGTTGGCAACTATGAAGCATTCTATTTCTCTCCAAAAAAAAATGAAGCATTCTATTTTTTTTCCATTGATTCAAATTTGCTTTAATGGATTATAAGAAGAAAAAAACTTATTTTCTTTGTCCCAAATTATAAACAAAAAGATCAACTTTTATCATATTTAATTATGTTATTTCAAAAAATTATATCTTTAAAGAGAAATTAAATCAAGTTGAATTCATTTTGCTCTCCCTTTCATTTTATCTATAATTAATAACCAATGAAAATTGTTTTTACATATTTCTATAAAACTTATTCCAAGGATAACACAAGAAATTATACTACAAATTACTATTTTTAGTTTTCTTAATAATAGGTGTGAAATAATTATTTTTCTTATAATTTGAGATGGTGTGAGTATTGTTGAAGTTCCATTGGAATCCAACATTATCATGGTTTGAGTATATATATGGTTAGACACCATAATTTTTTGAGCTAAATTTTTGGAGTTAGATTCAAGCTCATTTGACATTATATTAGAGTCGGGTTAAAGATTTGGACTAAGGACCTACGGCAGACGTGAAGGCGAACATTGAGATTGTATTATAGTTTCACATTATCAAGACTTTCATATTTTGAGAGTAACAAGATCGTTTAACAAATATATCTTTTAGAAAATCTAATGAACGAAAGGGACGATTTTAAAAAGGAAGTTTTTTTTCTTGCGTAGCATCGTGATTTGAGTTTTCTTTATCGATTGGAGCAAATATAAATGTGATAAAATAAAATGTATAAATGAAATTTATTGTGTAAAATATGTTTCAGAGTTGGATAGGGCACCCAAGTATAATAACTACTCAAACCATTATGGTAAGTTGAGCTCTATAGGTAAATAGCTACTATCATTATAATTTTAAAAAACCAGCCATACATCTACGCCCTCAGGAAATACCTCAATTAGGGAAATATTTAATCTGTCATCTTTTCATATGTTTTCACTCTTCTTATAATGGTATATTAATCCTAGAATTTCTCTCCTATGTGTTTCATCATGTATACTATTGTGTTTGGATCGGATAAAATCAAATTTACTCACTTTTAGACAGCTGATCTTGAGTTGTCCTGCGAGTAACATCTCAAATTGTTAACTATTGCATTGACATGTGATTTAGCCGTTAATCTCTTTATCTTACTAGTCCATAATCCTCAACTTAGTATTTAGTGTATGTGAGTTCGACTATTATACAATTTAAAATAAAAAAAGTTACACGCCAGTCCTTTTGGTTTTTTACTTTACTATGTCTAAACAAAATCAATAGTATAATTTATACATGTATATTATCATTATAGAATATAGAACATATAATACTAATCAATAATTCATTTTATTAAAAATAAATTAGTATATTTTATTAATTCCTTCTAAACCATCGTATTTTAGATTTGTTAAACACGTGATTATTGTCCGAACATACATAATGATCTATAATTGACTGAATGATTGTCTTAATTTATATAGTATTTAACCAATGAATATAAAAAGATTCTGTAGAACAGAAAAGGAGTGAATCTCAAACAAACAGCTAACCACATGCACTGTTGAAGGGCCATTTATTTTATGGAAAATATAGATATCAAGAATGATTTTATCAAGAAAGATTCAAGAATGACATGACACAATAATCACCCTTAGATTTCAGTCTCATTTATTAACCTTTCATTAAAAAAAAGTACATAACACCCACCACCCCATGATTTCCGGTCAGACAGAGATTTTATTGGCTAACATTAATTTCAGGACAATTTCTTGATAAAATCTAAGAGTGATTATTCTGCCATGTCATTCTTGAATTTTTTTTGATAAAACCTTTCTTGATGTATAGCATTGCTCTTATTTTATATAGAAAATGAAAAGTTCCTTTAATAACTATACTTTCTTTTTTTTGAGCAATTTAATAACTATACTTAGGACAGTGTTGACTTCAACTTTACATATCATGTGCCGTTACTTTGTGGGTCTTGCAACATAGCCGTACTCGTGTTCCATGCTTCCCAATTTATTATATTATTTATTTATTTATTTATTTATATGGCTTATTACTAATTACTAAAATGGTACAACCCTTAATCACTTATTATTAATCACTTGCCAAACTCTTTTTTAGGTAATAATATATTTTTGATTTTAAAAACAAATATGACGCCATATATATCTATGGCATTTGCATTTTATATTTGTATTCTTTGAAGATTAATCAAAATGATAGGGATGAAATTAATTAATTAAGCAAAGAGAATGTTAAAAGTGTCTCAAGGTTATTGATTAAGCAATCAAAACAAGTAAATTTTTATTAAAAAATAAAAGAATTATTACTTAATAAAAAAATAAATGTTTATATTTCTAAAACAATTTTTTTTAAAGAAATTCTAAAACAAAAATTATTTTTTATTCTTTAATCGGTGCTCCAACGACACCATTTAAGTTAGCAAGACCTACAAAGTAAAATAGACATGGTTGGCTGACCAAAGATAATTAATAGTACTAGTCTATGAAGTCCGGATACTCTCAAATGGAGACGTACCCGTATCAGATACAAATACTCCACGGAAACTCACGGATACGCACCCACGAAGTATCGGAATTAATTATTTAAATTTTTAAATATTTTAACAGATACTTATATGATACTCCGCAGATACACAAGAACACTTATAAGATTCTTCACATATACGTATCCTAGAAAAAAAATGAAGAGTAAAAAAGTGAGAAAATGTTGTAAATATTCATTAGAGATGTATATTATTCAATTTTAGATATGCATCACTAGAATTGTTTCTCGATGAACCGCTTAAAATTATATTTCTTGTAGATGAAGGTAACGAGAGAGAGGTGATTCAGTTAATCAACATTAGATAAAATTTGTGTCGAGTTCTTTTACTCAATGTTTATTTTCTTCAAGCATTTTACATACATATAAGTTTTAGTATAAATATTTTGTTAATATATCTTAGCCGTATCGTATCCTAAATTTTGAAAAATTGACGTATCCGCGTACCCAAATCGTTAATTGACTTGGCGGCAAGCTAGCTGCTACGTTAGAGGCGTGACGCACTTAAATTAAACTTAACCCGTAGGTAATGGAGCTCTCTGCTGTGACTTGACTTTTAATTACCATCACACGATTGTTCATGCCTTAGTGTGTACCTTAATTTGTCTTGCCTTAATTCGGATAGTTTTTTTTCTTTCTCCAGAAATATATAAATTAAGGAAATTAATTATTTTTTAAAAATTCAAGTTAGGATTATTGACTAATTATCCATAAGTTTTAATTCAACCAACAAAAATGTCAAAATTGTTAGGTCAGATGTCGTGTTGGGGTTCGAACTCAGACCTCTTAATTGTGTGTGAGTTTCGATGATTATATGTCATTTTATCTATGTAAAACAAAAATGAAAATCAACAATTAGTCATCTAAATTCCTAAGAGAAAGCCAAATATAGTTCATAGCTTTCGGTCGGGAATACCTTGGATTCAGAAGATTAAGGCAAGTATCATGTTACACATATACTTTGCGTATTTGTCGGTATAACATAAGTAGAGATATTCTTTACTTTACAAACTGTTTTTTTGTAAGATTAAGTTAGGTCTAACTCAAATTTTAACAATATTAGTCTATTTTGTTGTTTTCTAATCTTCTATGTGGTTCCGGTACATGCAATGTTATTAGGAGGGGAGGTCTAATTAACAGGGGCGGATCTACATTCAAGTGAGGGTGTGCACCTGCACACCCTGAACTTCTAAAAATTACACTTACAATCTTATTTTTATGCATATTGAACACTCTAAAATTTTGGTTTTGCACACCCTGATCCAAGAGACCCAATCGAGGAAATACGTGCAAGATGAAGACAGTTGGGAAATAAAATTGCATTGCAGAGCAGAGAAAAAGGAACAAGAGTGAATGAGCAGAGCATATGTGCAGAAGATATAAAAGGCCAAAGCGGCGGCTACGATCTAAAAAATGTGAAGTCGGATGAGTTTTATTTCCAAGTTAGGGGTTTTTCTGACTAGTAATTTGGGCTTTATCACATCACTCCAATGGCCCAGTTTTAAGTTGATTGTTATACACCACTTAATATTATTTTTTTGATTATTTTACGATACATATTTCTGACCTTATTCATTATCTTTTTGAAGATTAACCTTTTATTTGATTTTAATTTTTGAGAGAGGCAGTCTATATTTTTTTATAATTGTATATTTCATTGCTTTTTTTTTTTAAAAAAAATTAATATATATACGGAATTGTCATGTCTATTTAGGAGGAAAGCCAAAAAAACTATTGCTTGATAAGTAATTTTTATTATTTTTATTTTGACACTTGACAATCTCTATAGTAATTATACATAGAGTTTTGTCAACAACAAAAAACTGTAAAAACAAGGTTCATAATTTTTTTACTCCTAAAATTTGGGTTAGCTTCGCCGCTGAGTTCAACTAATTAATGACTCATTGATTTGATCGATAACTCAATGATCAAGTGTCTAAGTTGCGTCTTAATTGAGTCGAGGATCAATGTGTTTAAAATTATTATTTACATCTCATTTTCACACATCTAACTTTTTTTTATTTCCTCTCTACAGATTTTTGTACATACTAATTACTAATCTCATATTTATTTTTATATTTTAAGGTTAAATAGTTTTTGCATCTCCTGACCCAGGATCCTGGATACGCCACTGCTGATTAAAAGTAACAGACATTTTTCCGTTCTAAATCTCATTATTTTGAGAGTAACCCGATTGAGATTATTAAAGTTTGACATAATTATAAGTAAAATGAATCTATTGATTATAATGCCTTCAAAGTACAATACTCATGTATTAAAGTGAATTTTTTCTTATAATAGAGATGAAGCGAGCATATAATTTGATCTGATACTTTACTATAGTCTTAAATTTATACTTTGAAGTTGCAGTCACTGTATCTGTCCACGGTCCTCAAACACAAAAAATTTGTAGTTATTGTTTCTTTTTTGTTGACAAGTTGTAGTTATTGTTGTCACTATTGAAGTAGTATTAATTTTGGGTGCCTCGCGGTTCACGTTGCCAATAACAAAACCTTATAGTATTTGATTGATTGAAGTCATTAAATGACTATATTTTTCCCTCGCTTTGCACGAACGTCATATGGCTTGTGTATGTTGACCCCACGAGTGCAGCGCAGAAGCCTGTATTTGACTCTTTATTTGGTGTTAGTTAGGTTATGATTTGGCCCTCGTGCATTTTTATTAGAACCAAATAATTGAGTTTTTTTTTACATAGGATATTTTTGGAGAAAAAAAATTACAATTGTCCTTGTCACATATATCAATGCACAATTTTGATTTTAAATAATTTTACTACTCTCTCCGTCTCTAAATTATAGCGTTTAAGTTTATGCATAATTATTAAAGAAATGATTAATTGTGTTGATTTCACCGGTAAAATTAATATTATTTACTAAAATACTCTTATTAATTGTAGTTAGTGGAGTAGTTAAGTTGAACGAAATTCATTAAATAAGAGTATAATAATGAGAAAAAAAATGCTGCATTGGTATTGTAAAGTGACAATTATTTTGAGAAAAGAAAAAAAATGCTAAAGAGACAATTACTGTGAGATGGATGGATTATCTCTTAGAAAAAAATGATAAAAATTTGATATTTTGAAAATATTCATCGAGACGAATCCAACAACATATTATATGATATTATTTATCTTTGTATATTAGTAGAAAAATACGGTCAAAGTATGTTAGGTCAATAGTGCATATTTGGTCGTCTATTGCACAATGGAGGGAGTATTGTCTATTGACTCATTTCACTTTTCAATACAACATTAATTACTTTTTTTCAATTATAACTCTAATTACTACTTTCACCACTCCCAATTTAATATATTCTACTTTACATTTATGACAAAGTAGAATGCACCAATACTTAACAAAGACACTCAAAACTATTTTTCTCTCTATTTCTTTTATACATTTTTCTTAATCTGTGGGAAATGGTCAACTGACTCAGTTAAACTGAGATGGAGGGAGTATGTTATTTTATAATACTAATCAAATTTAATGTTGTTTTTCTTATCATACAACAACAACCAAACATTTTGTAAAAAAAATAAATCAAACATTATTCTATTAAGTGGGATCGACTACATGAATCAAATGACGTACTATTGTTCTATCAAAAATCTTGTCTTTATGCAACTCATTTACCTCTAGATCATTCATAATAGTTTCTCTTACTCCCTCCGTCCCCATATCTAAGCACCTATTTGACTTTATTTTTGTCCCTAAATGTAAACCCTTTTTCAAATTACTAGATGCATTTATTATTTTTTTCCTAAGCATACCCCTAATTAATACTACTAACTTGTCTTGAAATATGAATAGTCAAATTTAATACATATACAAACAAAGAATAATTTGGTAATATTAACACGCAAAACACACACATTAATTACACTGATAACTTTTCTTAAGAAATGTGAAAAAAGCAAAGGGGGTTTACATATAGGGACGGAGGGAGTATAATTTTTTGGAGAATGATAATGAGTGTCATTGGTTAAAGTACTAAAATAAATTACTTTGCAACAAAAAGTTGTGTAATTATTACTAAGACAAAAGTAAAAACTTGCATTTACAAGACAAAATTTCTACTAATAGATTGCTTAACCAATGGCCTTAGCCCTCAGGGCATTGGTTAGCAAGGCCCTATTGTTTTAGGTCTACTTTTACCTTTAGTTATCAAACCCCCTCCACCTCCACCTAATCTACTTTCTTTACTACAAAATTCACAAGTCTTCTCTCTACATACTCAAACAACCTAAGTATAGTTTCTAACATCTTTTCTACTATAGGTGCTACCCCAACTCTCTCTAATATCATCATTTCTAATCTTATCTCATCTAGTTTTATCACACATCCAACGTAATATCCCCATCTCAATCACGCTTACTTAATGTTCATGTGGGTTCTTTAATGTTCAACACTCTGTCTCGTACAACATCGTCGGTCTTACCGTTGTCCGGTAAAAAATTTCCTTCAATTTAAGCGGTATTTTCACATCAAATAAAACACCTAAGGCCCTCCTCCATTTCAACCACCCAACTTGGATTTGATGGTTTATATCCCCTTGTATATCTCCGTCATTTTGTACTATAGACCCAAGATATTTAAGTTGTGTAACTTGTGGTGAGATATGATCTCCAACTTTCACCTCTACGATAGAAACGCTTCTCCTCTTTCAATACATTCCATAGACTTTATCTTACTTCTACTGTGAAAACCATACGTTTCTAAGGCTGGTCTCCAAACTCCCATTTAATTCTTCCTTCAACTCTTTAAGTAAGACTATATCATATACAAAACACGTATATCTTGGTGCTCGCTCTTGGATGTGTTTTGTAAGTACATCCAAAACTATGGTGAAAAGATAAGGCTTAATGTTGAACCTTGGTGCAATCCTATTGTTATGGGAAAATCTTCAGTGTCTCCACCTTGCGTCCTCATACTAGTCGAGACCCCTCATACATATCCTTGACTGCTCAATGTAGGTCACACTAACATCTATCTTCTCTAGGGTTTTTCATTAAATCTCTCTATGCATTCTATCACATGTCTTCTCCAAAGCAATGGAAACTAAGTGCAAGTCCTTTTGATCCATTAGGTACCGCTCCATCACACGTTTTAGTAACTATATTGCTTTCATTGTTGACCTCTTAGGCATAAAAATGAATTGGTTTTCACTGAAATTAGTCTCTTTTCTTAGTCTCTGTTCAATCATTCTTTCCCACAACTTCATAGTATGACTCATAAATTTAATCCCCCTAAAATTTGTGCAATTTTATATATTCTCCTTGTTCTTAAAAATTGGCATTAAAGTGATTCTTCTACACTCATCCGGTATTTGCTCTGGCCTCATAATTTCGTTAAAAAGCTTGGTGAGCCATCTACTACCTCTGTCTCCAAGACTTTTCCACACTTCAATATGTATATTGTCTGTCTCAACTGTCTTGTTATTACTCATCCTTTTTAGCGTTTCTTTTACCCCGTGTTCTTGAATCCGACGATAGTAATTATAATTTTGATTAGGGATGTAATACCAAGAAAGAAATGGGACTCAAGGAGGAATTAATGTTGTCAAATTAGCATCATATATTATGCATTGAACTCATGAAGGATAAACGGAGAACACTGTTGATTCCCTTTTAATAAGGAAAAAAAACTAGCCTACGTTTAAAATTTCTGCCAAAGCAATCCCTCTATATGTAATTCTCCAAAGTCCAAACAAATCTCGTACTCTTACATCCATGTATTCATCCATTCTAATTGAAATAAAAAAAATCATTTTTCGGGATTCAATTGAACAAAGATCCAGTAGTATATATTCATTATGGAGTAATAATAATACCTTGATACAATCTAAGTCTAGAGTGGATTTTCTCAGTGACCATACATCAATTGATGAACATCAATAGATAAAAATCATATGTTAAATTTATTTATACAATATTAAGTGGCTTTATCAGCAGCAAATCTCTCTCTCAATATTTTGACTCCCATATACCTGCACACCAAATTAATAAAAAATCAAGTACCATAAGATATCTGAAAACACAAGATAAAGGAGCAATTTCAACAATGTACACACACTGTCACATACAAATGAAATTCATATACAGCATATACTAACTGTATATTTTACCTTCCAAGCATCATAACAGTTGCTTGAGGATTAGTTCCAGGAGAATGATTAAAGGTAGAACCGTCGATTACGCGCAATGCATGGACACCAAGAACCTTATAATCATTATCGACAACCCTACCAACTTGACAACCACCATGATAATGCCATATAGTCATCACAGTGTCTCTACAAAATTGTTCCAAGGACATTGAAGTATTTGTGTGTTTCGGCAATAAATTTACTGGTGAATTTGCTGTCATGTTAAGTAGCATAGAAACTGACATGTTTGTGTATTTAAATGGAGAAAAAGCCTTTGAATCTATTATTTTCTCAATTGTGCTCATGCCTTGTATGCATCTTTCCAAGTCTCTTGGGTCCTGGAAGTAGTTAAATGTTACCAAAGGGTTCTCATTTGGATCGGTGTTTCGGAGCTCCAAATGGCCCGTTGAAATTGGCCCCAAGATTTTTTCTAGAATGAATCCACCCCTGAAAGCTTCTTGGTCTAGGCTCTCCATCCTCTCTATTGCTTTTGCTATGGCTTCTGGGGTCCTTTGCTTTGGTGGTAACTTTGAGAATTGACCAATCTGCATTTGTAATAATTGTGAGCAAATTATAAATAACTAATTTTGTTACATCAATATTTATACTTAGAAATATATGAATGCGGACTATGGGATCTCACATTCGTGACATCGGTGACAATTTGATGATCATGATTTAATGCTCCATAAAAATACAGATTTTTTTTTTTACAAATAAAAAATATCGTGATTGAGTATGGACTATTCAATTTTGATCAAACGATTTCCGACTGCATGAATGCATGAATTCCTTAATTGCAGCGGCGTCGGGTTTGAAAAATATTGTGTAATATTGTTATTTGTTAGCTAGATCATGCCATACCATATGGTTTATTTGGTTTGGATGTTAACTTCTAAATGATAAATTGCATGTATGTGGTTTTGAAAGCCTCACATTAGATGTAACATGTCTTTAAAAAGCAATTCATAGTAGGTCAAAGACATATCACACTAGTTTGTAAGAATTGATTTAGATTGAACACAAATTCTAAAATGTACCTCGGGAGAAAACATTCCGAAGTCTCTTTGAGAACCGGTGAAGGTTGCGCCGCTAGCGGCTTCAATATAGCTGCCAAAGTTGGTAATGCCAACAACAGAAATGAGGGAAACCTCTACCGGGGAAGGAGATGGGACATAAACAGAGTTCATTGGGTTATCTGACATTCCTTGTCCTACAAATGGTTGATGTAACACTACACTGATGTTATATTGCCTAAGGTGATGTGCTGCTCCAATTCCACTCAACATCAGAAGTTGTGGGCTACCTAGTGCACCAGCTGATACTATGATCTCATTCATAGTCCCATGATTTAAGTATGCCCTGTGTTCTGTCCCTCGTGCATCCTTGAATACAACTCCATGTGCAATTGGCTTTGAACTTGATCCACCTGTTTGATATCATGCACAATGCATTCACATAAGCATCATTAAATGGACCGAGAGAGCAAAATAAATACTATAAGTATCAGTAAATTAGCATGTTAGTACTTCAAAGTTAAAGATTCATTCAATTTAGTCATTCCAATTTGTGAAATAGCAATTTAGTCTTACAAATTGAACAAAATTAGTCAATTTAATCATTTTTCAAATTTAGCACTATAATTTTAAAGGTTCTCTATTTATCTTGATATAACAATAGGCAAGTGAAGTTTTTTTTTTCTTTTTCCGTCAAGTAGTTTAGTGGCTTGAATTGTACCTTTTAAGGTGAATAAATGGAAAATTTGAATTTCAAACTCCGGCTACTGTATATATAATTCAATGTTTCCGCAAACTAAGCACGGGACAACACGGTGAAGTATATTTTCTTTCAAAAAAAAAATGGCGAAGTATATTTATTGGTCCATCAAAGTGAATTAAAAAATAATCATTATGTTAATAATATAAAAATTTAATAGTCAATATTAAAAATATATATTATTAAATAGATGGTTATTTTTAAGTTCACCATGATGAACCACTAAATATAATTCACAATGTTACCTTCATAACATGACACTATTCAAATCAATATTTATGTTTTTCTTTAGTTATCATTGATGTTTAAAAACGAGATATCTTAATGTAGCAACTAAATTGATTGATTTTCTTTAATTTAAAAGATTGATTTATCAATTTGCAAATTTGAAGAACTAAACTACCCTACATCTTACAATTTCATAAACTAAAATATTCATTTACTAGTAAAAGAATGCACATTGCATTTATTTTTTTACGCATGAAATGAATCATATGATGCAGAATTAGAATGAAAACCTTTGCTTTTTGTAAACAAGATCTTATGAACGGTGGCATGTAAAAGAAGAGTAATTGTGTTGGTGTTAGCATATTCCAAAAGATCAGCTGCAGTGTGTCTTTGACCATTTTGGTCAAAGATTGTACCTCCAACCTTAGTCCCATGAATATGATCATAAGTAAAGCCATTGTAAGGCAATACACCTACTTCCAATAATCCATCCCTGACTGCTGATTGCCATTGCCGCATAGGAGGCTGAAAAGCCACCACTCTCTCCACCCATTTATATGATTCATCCACTAATTTTTCATCCCAACCAGCTTCACTAACAACATAAAAAATATACATCCTCAAAATCAGCTTTATCAAAATGTCATAAACTATTTCAATAGACTCTCTTCAACACTTTTATTTTTGTATAAATTGGAGTATCTCAATCTTTGAGTTGGATAGGACTATATAGACAACAAACTTTATTATGTGGAGTTTTAATGTTTGTGTTGCGTTTCTAGAATTCGAACTTGATACTCTCATCTCTTTTAAGTGCTCTTAAGTTTCTTAAATACTTTGTACAAATAGTTATAAGATTAATCTAATCTATGTCAATAAGATGATACTCAATTTTTAACATTTTCTCCAAAACTTACTTTTTTATTGGTTAAAATCAATGTTGATCCTACGAATTTATATGGGACTCATTTGCAAAGTCTAGTAGCCTCATTAATTTTATATATTAAATGAGTAAGTGTTAGAAAAAATGTTAAAAAGAAACCGTCTTAACACTCATTGTGCAAATAAATACGATACTTATTTATACAAGTGTATCATGAATTTCTCTATAAAAATAAAATTTACTAAGTTTTATGCATTAAAATTTTAAAAAGCTTAATCAGATAGAAAATCATGACATTACTTGACCCAAAAAATATATAGTGTACATAAAGTAGTTTAAATAAGCAATAAGTTAAAAGAAAAAATGACTAAACCAAAACTTCCTATCAGCTTTATATGTAGGTATAAATCATAAAAATTATATATAAAATTAATCGAGTAAAATAAAATCAGAAATAAAATAATTTAAATAAATGATAAAATTTGAAGAAAAATGCTACATCAACATTTGATATAAAGTTTATTAAAAAAACATTTGATATAAAGTATAGATTATTGTGTAAATATTACAATATACTCTATATTTTATTTCTGTGTTACCTTACGTAGCGAGGGCTTGCACGAGTGTAGAAGCCAGCATTCAAACAACTCCCACCACCTAGAACACGAGCTCTTGAGTTGATAACACCATCTTCAGAAATGAATCGTTGA
>Ga0228710_1002931_pt1 | contig 27138 bp, 11 predicted proteins | sample MedpolnodulmetaG_FD_177995 | JGI IMG/M metagenome (GOLD analysis project Ga0228710, IMG submission 177995) | Root nodule microbial communities from Medicago polymorpha collected in Santa Monica, California, United States - pink nodules | ecosystem: Host-associated > Plants > Roots > Nodule... | reverse complement strand
CCCATCCTTTAAAAAAAAAAAACTATCAAGGCTCCCTTCAAGGGTTTCTAATGCATGTTAGAAATTAATTAAATATCATGTATTTAGCTGTATTATAGACCACATACAATTACTTATTAAATTGGACAAGTAACTAAGTGATTGAGTTTGAATGATTAACGAACGTCTCCTATAACAATTTCGATCGAAAAATCAAAATTCGATTATTAGAGGAAAAAATTCTTATCAAACTCTTTTTGGTAGATATTCTTGACTGTATATCTTCTTTATTTTTTGTGGTGCCCTTGACTCTTGTTGATTGTCATAGCAAATGAAACAGATATTGAAAATTGTCTTCTTTGAAATTTGACAGGAATTTTAACATCAGACGGTGAAAGAGATAACCTGGGTATGAATACTTTTTCGCCGATGTTACTTCCAGATATATCATTTGCTTCAAACACAAATTTTCTCATTCTGGTTATGATTAACCTTGTTCCATTGCATAATCCTAACTTTAGAACAATATTTCTCAAAAAAATAATTGGAACTCCAATCTTCAATCTTATCTTGTGATGTGGGAGTCCTAAAGCATTTATTGTGTTGAGAAATTCTTGAGTGTGGACATCATCAATAGCATCATAATTTCCATTCTGTGTCAATGGAGTATCATAGCTCAAATATGTCTTCTCTTCATCGGGCATCAAATCTAACATGTAATCGTTGATCTGAAGTTTCGATTGTCATCAATATTTTTCGCAAATCATTAAGTTCCATCAATTTTTTTCGCAAATCATTAAGTTCCATCAATATTTTTCGCAAATCATTAAATTGCACTCATAGAAATTAATTGAATTTTCGCATATCATTAAGTCTTAACCTGTAGTTTCGATTGCCATCAATATTTTTTTAACCATTTGATATCCTTATTTGAAATGTCCTTCATAGCATGATTTTCGTGATCTATACAATATTTTTTGTTGAATGCTAGTTAAAACTAAAAGTGTATTATTCAAACGAAGAAACATTTTAAAACCATTATTTTGCCTCCATGAAGGATTATGGTACAATATTAATTGTTGGTAAACAATCATCCTTAAATTGCATTTAAGCTCAATAATCAAACGAAGAAACATTTTAAAACCATAAATTGCATTCAATATAAAAGAGAGCACATTAAATTGAAAAGATATTACTTTTTATTGCATTGAAATCAAAGAAGGGCTCATTAAACTGGAAAGATAAACCATAAATTGCATTAAAATGTAAGGATAATTCAAAAACATCAAAATGGATCTAAAAACATAAATCCTAATAACTGCACTCCATTAATTGCACTGCAGACATCAAACTCTCACGACAGCTGGGCGCTTGACTTGGATCTAATAGAGCTGAAAAAGATCAAAGATTCAAAGAAATTAGTGCAAGTTGAAAAATATATATGGAACAAAACATAAGAGATCAAGAAAGAAGATGAAACATGGTTAGATTTTGCGGTGTTATTTGTACGCTTCAAGCAGTGCAAGGCTAAGAGAGTTTGTGCATCGCTTTTCATTGTTAAGTCTAAACTGTTTTGACGTAAAAATGATGGCAGGAGAGGATAATGGGAATGCATTCGTTAATATACATGGAAGGTTATGAGATCTACGACTGAGATGTAGGGGGTGGTTGACTCAAATCATGGAACATTAATACATGAAAGGTTATGAGATCTACAACTGAGATGAAGGGAGTGATTGACTGAGTTGATTAGCATTAATTACGTATTATGGAGGGAAAAAGAGGATGATTAATATTGTTTTCAATTGTCATTATGACGTTTCTGTATGAGAGATAAAGTGGGGAGTTTGAAAATAGAGTTTGAATCAACGGCTGTAATTAAGTGTGTGGTTGGGAGATTAAATTAACAATAATTACATGCTTAGGAGGGAAAAATACAAGGGATTAGGGCAAACATGCTAACTCATCAAGTCTAACTTTTATAATAAAGAATTATGCATTGTCCGTATCAACTGAAGTAAGCTCACGAGGACTCGTCAACCCAAATAGTAAAACCAAGGTGAGTTTGATTTTAATTTAATTTAACTTGTTGGTGCATGTGAATGTGATGAAGAAATACATTTCTTCTTAGGATTCTAATAAATGCACTCACAGGTCACAGGTACCGTTAAAAATTAAAAGTTATTTATGAATCTATTATAGGAAAGTAAATGTGAAAAGGAAGAGAGATGAATAAAGTAAGGAGGAGTAGTCGGTAAAAGCAAAGTCTTTTTTCATTGTGGAGAAAATAAGTCCTCTAGTTTCCGGAAATTGATTTTATCAAGGAAAAAAAAAACCAGTTTTAGTTTTCATTTTCCATAGCAAAAAATTTAGTCAAAAAATGAGTCTAACTATCAATTTTTAAGATAATACTTATTTATTTTATATTTTTGCAATTTCATACATCAACTCTCAATTGAATATATTTCTAGTCTTGGCATATACTCCCTCCATAATGGAATACAATTAAAATAGAATAAAAAATTAATTAAAAAATCAAATGGATTTAATACAAAATTCAGATTAAATACATTTGATTATTTAATTTCTTATTGTTTAAGATAATAAATTATAATGATGCAATTTTTTTTGACAAATATAATGATGCAATTTAGCATCGCGTTGCATGTGGAATGATGCAGTTTAAATGAAACATTCAAATATTTGTTTTTCCTAAACATACCCCTAGTTAATACTACTAAGTTATTTTGAAATATGAAAAGTTAAATTTAATACACATACAAACAAATGACAATTTGATACTCCCTCTCTCCCTCAATAGATGACCTCTTTGACAATATACATTATTGACTTAACATACTTTGACCATATTTTTCTACTAATTCACAACGATAAATAATATCATGTAAGATGTTGTTGGATTCGTCTCGATGAATATTTTTAAAATATTAAATTTTCAGATTTTTTTTAGTAGAGAATTGAAGATATCAAAGATAAAACATATGCATTGATACGTGTGTCGGAGTCAACTAGGTCATCTAATAAGGCACGGATGGAGTAATATTAACACATAAAATAGACACATTAATTGCACTGGCCACTTTTCTTAAGAAATGTGAAAAATGCAAGGGGTGGTTACATACATGAACAGAGGGAATATAAAATTCTATTATTTGATTATATGAGTCTATATTTCTCTAAATAGTACTCCCTCTATTTTATAATAGATGACCTATTTGAAAATGTGCATTATTGACCTAACATACTTTGACTGTATTTTTGTATTAATATACAAAGATAAATAATATCATATAAAATGTTGTTGGATTCGTCTCGATGAATATTTTTAAAATATCAAATTTTTATATATTTTTTCTAATAGAATTGTAAAGTTATTTAAGATCAAAATTGTGTTTTGGTATGTGTGACAAAGTTAACTATATCACTTAATGTGAAACGGAGGGAATAATGTCTTAAATGGACATGATCTCCATTCGCTAACAAGTGTTGTAATGACACTAGTTGAGAAAGCATAAAATTAAATTTTTGCATTGAAAATAAAAAAAAACTTTCAAAAGGTTGACTTAAAAAAACATTCATTTTGAAACAATTTTTTTTGAAATGGAGGGAGTAGTTCCTAATTAATCCCTCCGTCCTTATATATAAACACTCATTTGACTAAAATTTTGTCCTTAAATATAAACCATTCTTTTCAAATTACTAAATGCATTTATTATAATTTTCCTAAACATACCCATAATTACTAGTATTAACTTGTCTTGAAATATGAAAAGTCACATTTAATACACATACAAACAAATGATATTTTGGTAATATTAACACACAAATACAACACATTAATTTCACTAACAACTTTTCTTAAGAAATGCGAAAAAGACAAAAGAGGCTTATATATAGGGACAAATAGAGTATAATTTACAAAAAAATGTTTGTCTCTAAATATAAAACTTTATACAAATTTTTATATGCATTTATTATTCTTTTTTAAATATACTTCATATAAATACTATCAAATTATCTTGAAATATGAAAAATAATATTAAATGCATCCATATATATAAGATAATTTAGAAATATTCATACACAATTTTAGACAAATTTATGACTCAACAACTTCTTCTTAATACATGATTTTTGTTTAAGTCTTCTTATAAAAAGGGATAGAAGGAGTACATCAATTTTCCTGAGAAAAAAATCTAAAATTGTTTTCTTAACAATGATCATAAGGGCACTCTTTGCCATTTTGTTTTTTTAGAGGAAGATGTAATTAAAGGTGTCTTTAGCATAATTGTTAGAATTTCCTTGTAAACATTGTTTAAAAGTGTCATAAAAATATTTGTCAAGTAATCAAAAGAATAATAATGTATTGAAAATTATGTAGTCAACTCTTTCAAAATTTAAAAATTGCACTTTTCAACATAAGGATTGGCACTTGTTATAAATTAGGCTAACAAGTACACTTGTTAAAAAATATGAAAGAGAAAGTTTTTTTTATAAAAAGAAAACATTTTTTAAAAAGTTTTAAAGAAGTGTCATGTTTAGTGCTAAGAACGATTCCTTAGAGCAGGACACTTGTCAAAAAATAAATTATAAGTTTTATGTTAAAAAGAAAAATCAATGTTTAAAGTTTTTAGGTGTTGAATGTATCTTACATAAAGTTTTCTTTTCAATGCAGCATTTTCTCAAAACAAATTGATCGGTTTCACTTTTCAATGCAGCATTTTTTAATTTTTTCAATTATACATTCTAATTGATACTACTTTATCACTTCTAATTTAATATTTTTCATTTTGCTTATGATAATGATGAATGCATCAATGCTTAAAAAGGACACTTAAAATTATTTTTTATTTTTTTAATTATACATTTTCTTAATGTATGTGAAATAGAGGAATTCTAGCAACACTCTCTCTAACGGTCACTATTTTATTGGATGGAATCAATGTATACCTCACCATTTATGTAGGTTTAATATATGTCTCACCACTTTACGCGAGTTCCATTTTCAAAGCACAAAGCCCACATTAATTTAACTCGATAAAATAATGAAGATTAAAGAGAGTGTTCAAAAAAATGTATAGCTAAAAGTATTCATGAGAAATAATTAAATGACTCACTTATTTTAAGACGAAAATGAGTAACTTCTTGTTCACATCTTTCTCCATTGAGAACTTGTTCTTTGATAAAGTCTTTACAAGTAAAGTCATCATAGATCATCACATTACATGCATACTCTGTCCTCTGACTTCTCTCACATCCCATCTTCATCACACTACCATCCAACATAGTCACAAGTGTCAATCTCTCAGTTACCAATAAATTAATAAATCAATATATAAACAAATAAATAAATATAGAACTATGAAAAAAAAGTCTCAACCCTTCTCTTTCTATGTCAAGTCCATGGAAGGTCAAGAAAGAGAAGGAAGTTGAATTGAGGTCAGTGTCCATTCTGCATTGCCCTTTTCTTCTCTTCATTCCATCTCTCAATTTTTTATATATTTATTTTTATCTTTAACCAAAAAATGAATTTACTTTATTGAATCTAGCTATTTTTTTAATTAAATTTTTTTTTTCTCTCTCTTTCTTCACTTGTTATAGCTGTTAGCACTATTTTTCTCTGTGTAACTTGAAATGCTCCTGAATTTAATGCAAAGTTTATTGCTTTATTGGTTTTTATTAATGCAATGCTTCTTTTCAATGAAACCCAGTTTCAGATTATGAATGTTGTAACTATTTTATGAGAATTTTGAAGCAGAACCAAAAAAAAAATACTTCATTTTTTCTGCTTCAGAAAAATGCTATCTTTACTTTGTTTTCAGCTTTGAATTCTTAATGCGAAGACTTGATTTTGAGTTCTCACAATATTTTTTCAGGTTACTCTCTCTGTTTTTCTCTCTCTATGGTACACTTTAATTCCACATGCAGATCTGGGTTGTTTGAATTTTGTTAAAAAAAAGTGTTTTTCAACAATGAGGACTAAAATTTGCTTCAAAGCATTTTTGGGTTTTTTTTTCTGATGCTAAATTGTTCTGTTTGGAAAAATTGTGTTGTGGAATTTTTTTAGGATCTGAAATTACTTTTAGAGAAAGATTTTTTTTATTTTTTTTCCATAATTAGTTGTTGAACTACTTTGAACTGTTTTTCATTTGTAATTTCCTTCCCAATTCATTAAATGGAGGTGTAAATTTGAAGACAATTTTGGTTACTTATAAGTTCAATGTAATGTAGAATTTCATGTTCCTTTTTTCTGTTGGTAGATATTTGGTTAGAAAATTATCTGTTTCTATGAATAAACTGCAGAAATGTTAGTTCAATTTAACAAACTGTATATGAAGTTACCAAAAGTTTTAATCTTAATTTTATGATGAAATGTTGTCCATTCATTGAATTTTCTCTCACTTTCCTCTTCTGTCAAAATCTTTGATTTTTTTTGTTGTTCATGAATCATAGTATCTTTCTTTGAACAGTAGAAAAACTTGATTCTCTTTCTATAGCTTAACCTTTTTACTAGTTGTCTAGTACTATCTCTTTTAACCAAGTACTGTTCCTTTCCTTTGTTGCTTAAGCTTTCAACAATCATCATTTTCACCTTTGAGTACTCTTTGTAATTGCTTTGCAGCTATGGTTTAGGTATAGACATGCTTAAATTAGGTATTTTAACTTTATTGAATAGTCCTCTTTGGTATAGTTTTCATTTGAGATGTTTCCATCTCTAGTGATTCAAATAGTTAAAAATTATGCAAGAAAAACATTTCAACTTCATCAAAACTTAGTGCTTTTTTTAGACTTTTCTCCTTATATACTGTTAACAAGGATTGTTTGTAACTCCTATAAATGGCATGTTTAAATCTTTACAATATGCTTATGGCATTTTAGCAGATTTGATTTAATTGTTTAGACATGAGACTTGTTGGTTTTAAGTTTAATAGGGTAAAACCTTATTATCATTTTAAATCTTTATTTCTTCATTCTGACGGATCCTAACTTTGATTTATGTTCATGTTGCTAAAACAGGAAAATATGAAGACCAACAAAGTTCACTCTAAATTTATGTCCATGAAGTTGTATTCTGCTTCAGCGGCTTCTTTCCTTTTTGGCATAGCAATTATTTTCCCTCTTGCTATTGCCGATCTTAATTCCGATAAGCAAGCCCTTCTTGATTTTATCAATGCTGTGCCGCACCGTAAAAACTTGATGTGGAATCCATCCACCTCAATCTGTACAACTTGGGTTGGCATCACTTGCAGTGAAGATGGAACTCGAGTTGTTAATGTCCGGCTCCCTGGAGTTGGACTAATTGGCTCCATCCCATCAAATACACTCGGAAAGCTTGATGCTGTGAAAATTATTAGCCTTCGCTCCAACCTACTTGGTGGCAACCTACCTGCTGACATTGCTTCTCTTCCGTCTCTTCAGTATCTCTACCTCCAACATAATAACTTTTCCGGTGATATTCCTACCTCGTTGTCACCCCAACTAATTGTACTTGATTTGTCTTATAATTCTTTCGCCGGCAGAATTCCGAAGACAATTCAGAATTTGACTGAACTAAGTAGTCTGAATCTCCAGAACAACTCCCTATCTGGAAGCATACCCAATCTCAATGTCACTAAGCTCGGTAATTTGAATTTAAGCTACAACAATTTGAGTGGACCTATCCCTTCAGCACTTCAAGTGTATCCTAATTCGTCATTTGAAGGAAACTCTCGTTTATGTGGACTGCCTCTAAAGCCATGCTTTACGACTCCACCTCCTCCTGCCTTGACTCCTACTCCATCATCCGCACCTGGAAAACAAAGCTCCAAAAGTAAATTGAGTAAGGTAGCTATCATAGCCATTGCGGTTGGAGGAGCCGTATTGCTATTTTTCATAGTTCTTGTTATTGTTCTTTGCTGTTTGAAGAAAGAAGATGACGGTGGTTCAAGAGAAGTTAAAAGGAAGGGTCCTGGTGGCGGCGGCGGCGGTGGTGGCAGGGGTGAGAAGCCGAAAGAAGAGTTTGGGAGTGGAGTGCAAGAGCCTGAGAAAAACAAATTGGTTTTCTTTGAGGGAAGTTCTTATAATTTTGATCTTGAAGACTTGCTTAGAGCTTCAGCAGAAGTTTTGGGGAAAGGTAGCTATGGTACCTCATATAAGGCTATATTGGAGGAGGCAATGACAGTTGTGGTGAAAAGGTTGAAAGAAGTTGTGGTTGGCAAAAAGGAGTTTGATCAGCAGATGGAGATTATGGGAAGGGTTGGACAACATGCAAACGTTTTGCCGCTTCGCGCTTATTATTATTCAAAAGATGAAAAGCTTCTGGTTTATGATTATGTCCCTGCTGGCAACCTTTCCACACTCTTGCATGGTATGTATGCCTTTCTTTTTCTCTAATTCTAAATAGTTTCCGTTGTATCTTTTAAAACTAAACTTGTGTAAAAGCTTACTTTATTTCCTGTAAGATCTCTGAGATGTTTGAAACAATGTTTTAAAAACCTCACCGTACGACGCAACTATGAACGGCGTTGTCTACAGTTTGGTTATTTGAGTGGTTCAACTGCGGTTTTGTCCCAGTTCAAGCAGTTTAAAGCAGTTGAACCATGACCGGAGGCCTCACTGGTTTGATGTCCAGTTCGGTTTTCTAAACATTGGTTTGAAGTCCATCTGGATTATTTCATTTTACACTCATTGTTTAGCTTCCCTTATTAGAGTATCCACCCTAGCAACTAAAACGCTTCATTTTCCCTCTATTTGATTACAGGCAATCGAACAGGTGGAAGAACTCCATTAGATTGGGACTCGAGAGTAAAAATATCTCTCGGAACTGCAAGAGGAATGGCCCACATCCATTCTGTCGGCGGTCCCAAATTCACACATGGAAATATCAAGTCCTCAAATGTCCTCCTCAACCAAGATAACGACGGCTGCATTTCTGATTTCGGCCTAGCCTCACTTATGAATGTTCCTGCAAACCCTTCTAGAGCTGCAGGTTATCGCGCTCCTGAGGTGATTGAAACCCGTAAGCACACACATAAATCAGATGTCTACAGCTTTGGCGTCCTCCTTCTTGAGATGCTTACAGGGAAAGCACCTCTCCAATCTCCTGGACGCGACGATATGGTTGATCTCCCTAGGTGGGTTCAGTCTGTCGTTCGGGAGGAGTGGACAGCCGAGGTTTTCGATGTTGAGCTAATGAGGTACCAAAACATTGAAGAAGAAATGGTGCAAATGCTGCAAATTGCCATGGCTTGTGTAGCAAAGATGCCTGATATGAGACCTAACATGGATGAAGTGGTGAAAATGATCGAAGAGATCCGGCAATCTGACTCAGAGAACCGTCCATCTTCCGAAGAGAATAAATCTAAGGACTCAAATGTTCAAACTCCATAAATTGATTAACTGTGGTTTTTTATTAACAAGGAAGTGACATTAAATGGTACATAAGAGTACATGCTTAGTAAGGTTTCTCAAACTGTATTCATTTCAAAACTTTTCTGTCTAATTGTTCAATATTTATCACAGATGGAGTTCCTTTAGTTATTTTCTTCTAATAGTTAAGTTGCTTTCTTTAAATTCTTATGTGTTATTTAACATCATAATTCAATTGATGATATTTTTATTAAAGTACATTTGGTGAGTTGTATTGTATTGTACTTCATTGGATATGTTTACTGCATTCATCTTATCATACCATTTCATGTTAATGGTGAAGATATATAACATCTCACTTAATATTTGAGTTGTTTGCTTTTTGCTACCAATAAAGATGATGTGAAATTACATATTCTAGATGAGTGGTGAACAACCAGTTATTCAATGTTTGCTTTGTTATAGTAATCCTCTGGCCAGTGAGGTTGGCAATGTAGAAGCATGATAGGTGACCTTGTGGGAAATGTTTTTTGCTGAAAGAGGTCATATACTTGTCACTCTATAGGTCTACATGATTTTTATCAGCAATAGGAAAATACTTGTGGATTTCATCAGCTAAAAGATTATATTAATAATCACTTTGGTTTTGCTTCATGCCATCAAGGAGTTCAAATTATGAGTTTGATTTAAGCTCGAGGTAAGTTCTTGTGTGCTGAACTTGCATTAGTTGTGCTAAGGAAGAAAAACACATTAATTGCGGTATGAAAAAAAAAAATCTGAAATCCAAATTATACAGTTTTAGTTTTTTTGGTTCAAATATTCCATTTTCTATTAAAAAGAAAAAAGAATCCGGTATATCTCACTCTTGATTAAGCAACACACTTGGAAATATAAGTTTTTTTAACCATCTTATTGATGCAAAGTATCAACGGGTTATTCAATGACTAATTATGTCGAGAAAACATAGTTATCTCCCAAACCAATTGGTTCACAAGTCCCAAACGCTTTATTTAGGAGTAAAAATATAATTTCATGAGGCCACAATGAAGGGGGGCAGAAGAACAATTTTTCAAGACTTAAACTTGAGACCTTGCTAAGGGATCCAACTTTCGGGTTCAGTTTTACTCGAACCAATGTAAAAAAAACTTTCGGTAAAATGAACTATACGCAAGAACAACTAAACATCACTGAATCAATTCTTCACATACAAAATCAATCAATCGACTCATCAAAAAAAAAAAAAACCCAACATACACCTATGGTACCTATCCAAAATAAAGTTAATGTTAGCTTGGGTATCACATGTCGTCTCAAATGTTGGAAAAAGAATCTCCATCACTATCTGCTGAACACCTTTTGATTTTCCCTTCTCTTTATTTTCGGAGAAAATATATATCTAAGATTTACATTAGAAAAACTAAGGTCGTCAAGATGCATATAATTAAGTTATACGTGATCAATTAATTTCATTACTATGAGTATAAACTCAATTTCTTTGTTAAAGAGGCAGAATTCATATGTTGAACTATTGGTTTAGAAACATTTTTTCCTCGTTCTCTTCAAGCGCCTACACAAATTGTAAATTGTGGATTTATATCTTGTTGTGCTGCAAAGTATAAATCAAGTCTAAGAAATACATGAAAAACATTTTATTCATACCAAAAGAAACTCCTGATAAGCTACTATTTTATCTATTATCTTGCTTTTAGCTTTATCTTTTGTGTTGATGTTACTTCTGAAATGTGTGCCAATAATTAATTAGATCAGTAGGAATTGTTTGCTTTATGAGTATTTTTTCCGGTCCTAATCCAAAGTAACATGATATTTGGTTCAATCATGTAATGGAAGCAATATACTACAGTAGTGTGAAATATCACAGATAAATTAGAACACTTAAACGTTTTCATCCAACTTATATACAACCGAGACTGAAATTCAAGTGCATTGCTCACCAGAAACAAAATAGAGGTTGTAGTTTCTAGAAAAATACAAAGGGGGCAAACGGCTTCTTAGTAATTAAATAATACCACAAACATTTCATCCTTGTGTCAACTGTAAATGTATCTAACCAGATACATGACCAGTCAAGAGTGCATTGCACTACCAACCTATGGAGTTCTTTGACTGCTGCAACTTTAAATTATAGGATCTTTCTATCTCCTCCTACAGTATTCATTACCAACAATTGTCATGATGGATAGATACTTCTGAATCTCATTTATATGTTAGTATTATCAAATTATTAACAATGGCAGCAGCAGCATAATTTGGTTAATGGACACTAAAAATGGTGGGGGTGGGGATTTGTGCATGTTTAAATGAGAAACAAAGGAATTGTGATTTTTAGCATTCTCACATAAAATTATTTCTGTTTGATCAGAATTTACAATAGAAACAATTTTAAAATGTTTCATACCTTGCAGGCTTTTAGTAAAGGTTCTAAGAACGACGATCTGAAAAGCGTAACGGAGTTTCCAAGGGAAGTTCCACTCCACTCTGCTACCAAACAATTTATCAAAATCACTTTTAACGACGAGTATAAAACGTGTTTGATTCCTAAAATCACTTTTAGGAATCAAACGGGATTGTTCGAGTATAAAATTACATACCACCATTAACATCGGCCCTCAAGCCTTCATTATTAAGCTCTTCTAAAAGCTGCAATGTTACAAATCACAATATCAAGATTCACGTAAACATAAAATGTCAAGAAATTATCAGAAAAAAGTATCCTAATAGAAGATATTGGGATACAGCCAGGCCAAACAGGAATTTATACCCAATATAGGTATATGCCCAAAGGTGGCCTTTTCTTATCCAACACAATAATATATAGAAGGGGGGCAAGTGTCTTTATGCAAGTGCGTCCTAATCCTGGTAATAAATGAAAACATCCCTACTTAAACTATGCAAATATTTGAGCCTGAGGGAAGCTACCCTCTCTCACCCATTGCAGATCAAAAAAATTATTGTTGCATAGTAAGTTTACCTGGAAAAGAGTGGGTACTGTAGTAGGATCAAACTCATCGCATCGATTTGGGTCAATAGGGACACAGACACGACCTGAACAAATTACCAAGTAATTATGCACTTAAATCAAACCAAGTAATAATGCTAGACAATCAAGTCTAATGAACCTATCTGACAATTTTTAAAGAGAAGATAAATTTCTTATTTCAGTTTTCTATATGATAAATCATTAGTCAAAGATAATAGCTTACGATGCCATCAGTGAAGTCTCGCCATAAAAAGAAAAAAAAATAAAAAAAACAACAGCTTGAGTCAATATAAAAGTTGTACATGGTCATATCTGATACTAACCTGTTTTTGGATGTACACAAAATGGAGCTTTAAGCAAATGATTCATATGTTTTGAAACCTGAAACATAAATAGTCTTGGTTAAAACGCAAAAATCTAGGCTGCAAAGCTGAAAATTAATCGAAGGTATTATTGGTGTTTGGTATATGGAGACATTGTGGGGGAATTATAAATGTATGAAAATAGCTTAATAGCATGAAAGATCATAGAGAGGATATGAGAAAAATGGGGTCAGTTGATAGACAGACCTCCATATCTAGCCTGGGGTAAGTATAGCAGAACACAATCTCTTCAACACATCTACGCAACCCTTGTGCCTACAAAAAGGATTAGGAAGACATTAACAATAAATAGCAACTCAAATAATGATTGTTTCAGAAAATCTTGTATGATTTCCTGTAACGAATCACACAGTATGCAACCATTCTATACAACATAAGCAGGTGACTGGTTTGTAAGTTGACAAGAATTTCCAGATTGGCAAGATGAGGTTTTAGATAAAAGACAGAAGAATAAGAATGAATATGATTATGGTGTAATATGATTGATAATAAACTTGATACAAAAAAACTAAACATTTATATCAAGACTCCTCATCTTATATCAATAAACAAATCATGATAATAACCAAGTGATATGGAAGAAAAAAATAATTCCTCGCTGAAGGAGTTATTCTATCTCCATATGAAAATGGACTGAGAGGCTCAGAAGTAATATGGAAATTAATCTTGAGATATATTCTAAGACAAGTAACTGACCCTAGACCCTAGGAGATAAACTAAGAACCAATTTACTGCTCTTGACTTCTACGCTTATTTGTACAGATATTGCAGAGAGAAAATGCCATTGTTGTTTGGTATTCTAAACTTTCCCAAAAAGAATATTTTATACCTTATGTTTTCCAGATTGCAACAACTGCTTGCACTGTTCCCATCGCACAATATTAATATCTTCTTTGGCACTAGAGGAACGCCTATTGTCTTGCCATTTTCCCCTAAGTTCAGAAGCAATAGCTGCAAAGGTAAAACATGCATAGCATAAGATAATAGCAGTAAAATGAAATAACAAGGACAATACCAAGAGAACAGAAACAATCTAATGTACATTCATCAGGAATCATGCTTAGGATCTTCTCATATCTCTCCTCAGTAGCGAGTAAGTTTTGACGTATAAGCAGTACTTTCTCAAAATAGTCCTTGAGAACGTTGGTGTATGATGTCCTGGAAAAAGAAAACACTGATGAGGATATGAAATAAGCATCATAAAATTAAGAATTCATCTCGAGACTTACGCCAAGAAAGGATGAAGAGCAGCACCCATCAAAGAAACCTTCTTATGACTATTTTCATTGCCCTGGACAGAACATGAAATCAACAAACATTAATACAAGTATGGGCAAACGGATTCAGATTGAGTTCACTCAAGCGTCTATCTCGCTCTAACTTCTACTCTTTTTTTTTGGACAAAGAAATCAAGCTTTGATAGTGTATGGCAAATAGACCCAATGGTTGATATTGTTGTGACTGCACTGACTATATCAACCATCGACTGCACCAAATCAAGGTCCTTGACAAACCCACTAGCTGTTACTTAGTATACTACCTTGTAAACACGAAAATAGTCAGCAACAGAAGCTCTTTGCTCATTAGTCAACCTGCAATAGTAAAGATAATATAATTGAATTAACTGTGTGCACTACATGAAGATGAAGTAAAAATTAAAACTTCTGACTGTCTACTGTCTCACCTTCTTGCCTTCCCATCACACACCCAACAATGAACACCTCTTCGTCCACTATAGACCCAGAGTATGTGCTTGAAGCCAAAGTCATCTGAAACAGTAGTTCCAAAACAAAATTCATTATCAAGATGTCAGTGATATTGGGTGGAGAAGATTACAATTGCCATTGTCAAACAACATTCATTTCATAGTGTTATGACAGTGTGTTGTGCAATGAATTCAATAACCAGATAGGCTCAACCTAATAAGTTATGATAGATGGTTTTAGGGCAAGTTAGACATTACTCTACATCCTTCCAGGGTATTTTAACCATCTTAATTTCAGTTAAGCATCTGATACTGAAGATCACAAGGAATGAAAAGAGTAAAATTCTCAATCCTAGGCAAAAATATTAAGCATGATGAAAGATCAGAACTGGGATGAAAACAAATGTTCAATACCATATTTTTGGGGTAATTAACATCAAATAAAAGTAAATATCATGCAGTGAAGGCCAACACATGCATTAAGTCTACTCTAACAGATATAATGGCATTGCTGAAACCATAATTCCTAGTAACAACAGTGATTCAAGCAGGTCATATGCCGAAATGTACACACTACAGCTCAGCCTACAACAATTCTCCTACCATAAACATTCAAATAAGAATCATGTAGCATTCTGCTTTGGCAGAGTAAACCTACCAAGGAATGACCACACGCAATAAAGACATCATTCTCTGATATGCTACGAATTGAGAAGATCATACAAATATGTGGTGAACTTCGTTTTTTAAGAGTATTTCCACTAGGTGACTGTGTCTACTTCAAATTCTTTCATTGATATAGAGGAGAGGAGTGTTATGAACTCTCTCTTTCTAACACCCACTCTCATTGGGTGAAACTCATATGGGTCTCACACTTTGGAAATGAATCCCACATAAAGTGATGAGACCCACATGAGTTTCACCCAATAAAAGAGAGTGTTAGAGAGAGTGTTCCTAGCATTTCTCTATAAAAGAAATGAGTACATCCCGTTTTTTAAAAATTAAGTCTTCTATTCAATGAACAATATAATTATATAAATGACAAGCACTGCACCATCTGTCCACATCATATAAGACGCAAATTACTACCTCTTAAGGAAGAATCAATCACTTGGATGGCTATGGTCATCAATGGCCAGCAATCCAAGCAAACATCAGCACCCTTGCAGCAGTATCTGACATCATCATAATCTGTCATATCCTAGAGCCCACCATGAAAGAAAAAAATAAAATGAGGGTAAAAATGTCAAGAAGGCCAGAGTATCTAAAAACTTTCAGTAGGAGACTCAAGTCAGAAAAACTTACAATATCAAAAATCAACTCTCTCTCAACTGGAGTGAAGACATTATTATCACTTTGTGCATAGGCATGCCTTTTTGCAGGCTGAACCATATAAAAATTTATTAGAGGAAAAACGAAAGTGGATAAAAGACTAAAGAAAGAAAAAAATACTCATATGACTATGCACAAAACTTTCTTATTGCTTCTAGTGACCACTACCACTATTAAACAGTAAACACAAAAATTATATCAAAACTGAAGCAAAATAATACTGAATTATAGGGAGAGAGGGAAATGTTACATCGACTGTGTAGACAGGTCCAATGTCAATCTTTAAAGGGCATTTTTCTTTGATGGAGTTTTCGAGCTCAAGGGCATTGTTGTAAGATTGGAAGCGCAGATAAAAGTCACCATTCAAAGTGAAGGAAAATTCCCTTCTTCCAAAGTAGGACTGATCACAACCAGGATGTTTCCCATCTACAATTATTTTATACCCACACAAATCAGTATGCAGACTCATTTAACATATTCATCACAAGCAAGAGCTCGATAAATCCTACCGTGGCCATAAGACATCCATTTAAATATATCAGCATAAGGAAACAGCTTTCCTGGTGAAAAGAAAATACGAGAAAACGTCTGGTTAAAACACAATACAAATCAAATTAAGCTAATTTTATACGCGCACAAACCAAAAGAGACAGAAAATGAGAACTGGATGTAACTAACCGTAATATGGTTTGAGATAATTGGAATCAAACTCGGAATCTTGTTGTGGGATCATTTTTATGAAGACAAGAAGAATATTTCTCCTCAAATGTCTCGGCCTTGCTGCTTCCCATGAACCAAACAATTTCACAAAGTTAAAACTAAAACCCAAAATCTACTAAACAATCAAGAGAAAGATTTTGCTATCAAACAAAAGGCCATGAAATAGACTTCACGTGAATCCTTGTAAGTCACAATCACTAAGGCTAATATGTTATTGCAATTTATTTACATTGCAAGTCTCAAGTGGGACAATTCACATAGTAAGTTTCAAATTCAGCCATGTACTCAAACCTGTTAAGACTATTACCAGATTGTAGGACAGTCAAACCAGGTTGCACGACCCATTTAGGACCAGTACAAGCAGGCATCGGGTTTCATTAAGCTAAAACCATTTTCAACAGAATTGCGATCTGAATCATAAAATCGTACGAATTTACGATTGCTTTCACCCCTAAAGATCCGGATCGTGCATATAATCAAGAATTGAGCAAAACCACATTAAAATCAGCCTGAAGTCGTGAAATCGATACGAAATTGTGTGATTCTACTTAATTCTACATGATCTTAACTGAAATCCCTGGGTTTTTAACTTGAGTAAATTTCGATCTGGTTGTATAAAAATGACCAAAAAAAAACCAAATTTTTAATTTTTTAATCCTTTCTCTATAACCAAACTAACCAAACCAAGTATAATTCATCTAATCGACATTCACATCGCAAAGCACAAGTAAATATTCAAATTTGGCTTATTTATCAGAATTCATATCACAGATCACAGATTTACAAAGCAATTTTCCAATTCCCAATTCTAAAACCCAATTCCGAATTTTAAAACCCTAAAACAAGCAATTGGGGAAGCAAGGAGAAGGAAATTAGAAAATCGATTGAGTTACCTTAGAAGAGAGAAGAAGGGTTCTCGCGAAAGCAACCTTGAAATTTGGTGGGAAAGAGAAAACCCACTGAGAATGAGTAAACCCTAAAATGGATGCATTTTCGCGCCAAAACAACCCGCCATAAATCTCAAAAATACTACATTTCCTATAAACACCCCTTCGATTTTAAGACTACATTTTCTACTGCACTAACGCATGTGATTATTTTATTATATTTATTTGTATAATCCTTAAAATTAATCGTAAACAATTTGAATCATAATCACTTATAAACCACCAAGTCAAATAATCCATAAAATTAATCAACTTTGATTAGTTGTAACATGAAAGAAAAAAACTTACACGTTAATTCTGAATTCTTAAGCAGATGGATGAGAGAGGTTGAGAAAAACTAAACAATGCGGGGACGAACTATGAACTATGAGAACCTTACTTATTAATATCTATATATACATATATAAAGAAAATTACGCCTTTCAGCAATTTTGGGTTGGATTTTTCTTTCCAAAAATACATTTAATTGTCAATATAAGTAACACATGTAACAAATAAATAAGAATAAATTTAAATATTATAACAAACACGATATGAATATATATATATATATGTTTTTTCCTTTATCATTTAAAAAATATTATAAATTATATGAGTATATTTATACTTACTTTTTTATTATCTCAATTATATTCTTAAACAATTTTTCTATAATAAAGATTTTGTTCGTGTCATTAAAAAAATCAACAAACATTTATATTTTTACTTTTAATCAAAACCAAATTTTCATAAAATAAAAAAAAAACACCGTTCATAATTTTCAAACGTTAGAGTAATAAAAAGAGCGGAAAGACGGGCATGGAGTGCCCCCGTGCTCGGCTTTTCACTAGTTTAATATAGTGCTAACAAATCTTTTTCTAAAATATTTTGAGTACTAATCTTTTTTTTAGAGAATTTAAAGTTCAATCTTTAACATTATATTTTTGCTCACGTTTGTTACTAATCTTTTTTTCAGAGGATTTAAAGTCCAATGTTTAACATTATTTTTTGCTCACGTTTATTACTAATATTTTTTTAGAGTGTTTAAAGTTCAATCTTTAACATTATTTTTTGCTCACGTTTGTTACTAATCCTTTTTTAGAGGATTTAAAATTCAATCTTTAACAATATTTTTTGCTCACTTGTGTTACTAATTTTTTTTATTAGAGGATTTAAAGTCCAGTCTTTAATATTATTTTTTCTCACGTTTGTTACTAATTTTTTTTTTTAAAAGAATTTAAAGTTCAATCTTTACCATTATTTTTTGCTCATGTTTGTTAAAATTAATCAAACGTTAAGGAAGAGTAACTTGTATTAATAAAATAATAAAATCATATGGAAATACTGTTTTTTTTTGGAAGGGATGTGAAAATACTTGGCAATATTTGTCGGTTGTATTGAGGGGAACAACACAGATGTACAACATAAAACGACTAATAAAAAACTAACATCAGTTTTTGTTTTGTGCTAGTTTTTTGTGAATGTGATCTGTGGTTAACGGAGGTAAAAGAGGGTTAACGGGGACGATTAGTGACATGGATTAGTAATCAACATGTTATTTTATAATTGGCTAACAGTAAGAACAGCTGTTCATAAAGAACTGTGTGTAAGTTTTCTCCTTAAATTAAATTTATTCTTATCTATTTGTTACATGTGTTATTTGTGTTATTTAAAATTAAGGTATTTTTGAAAAGAAAAGTTCAACCCAAAAGTGCTGAAAAGGGTAATTTTCTTTATATATAGTATAGATATTTTGGGAAATGCTAACTTGTGTCCTTAAGGCACATTTTAAGAAACCTAAAGTATAAATTTTGTCTAGGAAATTATGTTAATTTATTCATCTAGAGATTGAAAATTAATGTTTTGTAATAAATATTTACCATTTATGAAATGCTTAACATGTGCTCTAAGTACACAAGTTAGCACGGCCCATATATTTTTTAGCACTTTCTCTAACATCCACTTTCTTATCGATTGAAATTTAAATTTAAAAATATATAAGTGTTACGGACACTCCTTTTCTAACACTCTAACACCCATTTTTTTATTGACTAAAATCTAGATGGGTACAACACATTAGAAATGGATCGCACATAAAGTGGTAAGATTCACATGAATTTCTCTCAATAAAAAAGTGAATGTTAGAGAAAGTACTAGAAAAAGAATGTTTCTAACATTTCTCTTTAAAAAGAGTCGCACATAAAAAAAAACATCTTAAATACATCCACTAATAAAAAAAAATATTTTAAACGAGAACGAATTCATTATGAATTTTCTTTCTCTTAATTATGAATTTCTTAAAAGATTTACAATTAATGTGTCCCTTGTTTAAAAACTAAAAAATTTATGGTAGAAGTTTATATGATGTTCTAAACACGCCTGCAAAATTGAGGACGAAGTTTGACTCGTGAGCATATGTTTCATCCAAACAGAGTTGTGGTTTTGCATGTTCACGATGAAAAAACAAAATAAATTGAGGTGTCTTCGCAATGCTATGATAGTTTGCATATTCTTTCTATGTAGTTTTATGAAGATCTCTACAAAAAATCATCTCAAAATTCAATTTTTAAGGTCAAGGTTTTGGTTGTTTTTGAGTCTTTGGCACTTTTTTTTTTGTCAAGTAGTCTAGTGGCTAGAGCTCGCACATTTTAAATGTGGAGAAGTGGGGTGTCCGGGGTTCAAACCCCGACCCCTGCATATAACATGTAATATCCCTACCAACTGAGTTAAGCTCGCGAGGATTTTAACAATAGATCGAGGTGTCTTCGCAATGCTATGAAACTTTGCATGTCCTTTCTTTGTAGTTTTATAGATCTCTGCAAAAAATCATCTCAAAATTTGATTTTTAAGGTTGAAGTTTTGGTTGTTTTTGAGTTTTTGGCACTTTAACAATTCATTATTAATTCGTTTCTTGTCGGAAAAAAATTAATTTCATGTAAGAGACCTTATTGTAATGTCCTAGATATGTCTGCAAACAATCATGACAAATTAGATTTACGGATCACTTTTTTGGACTTAGTGTCTATATTATTTTTTTTCTTTATTTCTAATCCTAAATTAGTGCTAGGAAAAAAAATGAGGCAAAAAAATTGAGATAAAAAAAACACGTCATAACAATATTTTATGTGAAAATAATATATACCACGTCAAGGTCTCCTGTGTGATTGGGTTGCTAGATGATCAAAATACGAAGAATAACAAATTACACAGGTGTAATATGTACTTTTATTTTCATATAGAATATTTTCAGACTTCGTGCACATTACAATGGATATTTAAATTTTAAACAATTAGCCCTATTTTAAATTATAAAGAGGTAAAAGTGAAAGGAAAAATAATAAGTTATAATCGCAAACACTATTTAAAATAACGTTTAAAAATGAAGCTATAAGTTAGTGAAATAAGTTATAAACTCGTTATGGAATGACAGTTGCCAAACATCTTTTGTTGTCATACAAACTTTTAAACTATAAACTAACTTATTTATCTTATCAAACCAACTATAACTAGTATGGCTGAAAATGAATTGAGTTAAGTCGAACTTGGCTCATCTCAGTTCGACTTAACTCGATAAAAATTAGCTCAGCTCGAAATTTGACTTGAGTTTATTTCAAATATTTTTTATCTTGTATTCGACTCAATTCAAGTTCATGAACAACTCGATTTGACTTGTTAGCTCGAATAACATATTTTAAAAGTCAAAATTTTAAATTATTCACCCATGATTAAAAAAACTCAATACAATGAATAAGAAAGAAACACATAAATAGATTGACATTTGAAGCAATGTTAAATCAAGAAAATGGATGAGGTCACGAATTACTACGTGTACCGTTAGTTTTAGACCTCAAATCCAAGCTTGCCTTAATCCATCAATATGTGAGTGCTTTTATAAATTAGGTTAAAATATGATTTTGGTCTCTGCAAATATGTCTCGTTTTGGTTTTAGTCCCTGTAATTTTTTTTTGTTGTTTTTGATCCCTGTAAATATGTCTCGTTTTGGTTTTGGTCTCTGACCTCACTTTAGTGATAATTTGCACACGCGGCACATGATGACTGAACCCATTTATTAGAAAAATAGTCTCTGCAAAATCTTTTGATTTTTAAAAAGGTCCCTGCAAAATATTTTACTTTTGAAAATAGTACTATTTTCAAAAGTAAAATATTTTGCAGGGACCAAAAACAAATTTTTTTTTACAAGAAGTAAAACCAAAACAAGGCATATTTGCAAGGACCAAAACCATATTTTAGCCGATAAATTACTTTATCCCTGTTTTTCACTAACATAGACTAATGTTTACCTATCAGACGCTTTATGTTCAATTGAATGTGGCTTAAAATTCTTAAAAATATGTGAAGTTTTGAAAACTAAATCAAGATAAATTATGTAAATATATCGAATAAATTATATAGATTTTAAAATATTTTTAAGTATTATATATATAATCCAGTTAACACATGAACTGAATGAATTGAACTATACATAGTTTAAGATTAGCTTATTTAATTAACGAACTTCATTTTCAGCTCATCTGGTTTGTGAATCAAGTTCAACGAATTAATTATCGAGTCGGGTCTCAAACTTTATTCGAATTTGCTTGCTTTATTACCATCCTTACACATGGTTAGATATCCAAAAGCCACTTTTTATAATCATTTTGAATTTCAGTTACCACATACCCTCCTTCATTATCCGTGCATATGGCTTTGGATGGACAGTGATTATGCTTCACTTTGCACTTTGTTTGCCGTGTGAGTTGACAAAATAGTGCACGGTTGGCGCAAACTTTAAATTTCTGTGTATTTGTCTTTTTTTTTTTTGGTTACCTATGTGTATTCGTCTAATTTAATGTAATTTTATCTTAATTTGATTTAATGTATTAAGTTTAGTTTTAATGAAATTACCTTCCTCGTTTATTCAACATCATAAATTAATATATTTAATTAACAAAATAAAAATTAATAATAAAAAGTTGAGTTAAACAATAATAATAATTATATTTAGTTAATTTGAAATAAAATACAATATGAAAAAAGTTAACTACTAGTTATTAACATGAGGATAATTCCTGCTAATATGACCGGTTTTGCGACACAATTCACATTCTATTGGTGTTTTTTTCACGACATCCATTTTAGTTGTAATGCGGGTACTGTTTCGTTGATCTTTCTTTAGTCTATCGGATGGCTGGATCCCGTCAAAGCTTGGGACCTTCATGCAGGGGCCAATAACTCATGTTTTGGACCACTTCAAACTGTGTGTTGTAAATGGTGTATACACTCCTGTTTTTTAACATTGTTGATATGAGGGTACGATAGTCATGATTAAAGTTAGAACACGCTAAAGTAGCAATAAACATCGCGAGAAATGAGGGGTTTGACTTATGACTCTTTTTAAATCTAGTCCAGAAATTTAACAATATATACTCAAGAAAAATTCTTGGTAAATGTTAAACAAATAAGATTATAGAGAACAATTGTTTTATCAAGGACCATAATGTTATGGATTAAATAAAGTTAAAGTGTTCAAGTAGTTTTAACAAGGACCAAAATGTTCTAGAGAATAATTATATAATTGATATAAAGAACAAAAATGATAAAAACAATATTATAGATTAATTAAAGTGAGTTGCCTTAAATATTAAGCAATTGTTTTATGGAGAACCAAAATGTTTTGGAGAATAATTATATAATTAGTATAAAAAGCAGAATGATAAAATGATATTAAAGATTAATTCAGGACTAAAGCACTTTAGATTAAGTTAGCTATTAATTAGGACCAGATTGTTCTGGATAGATTATTAATAAATATTATAATTGTGATAGTATGTGTAGAGTGTAAAACAAATAACAAGAGATCACGGAGAGAGCATAACGCGTATAACGCAAGAGATTTATCATAGTTCATCAAAATTGGCTACTTCCAGTCCCCACACTTCGTGAGATTATCCACTATAGTATCCAGCTATCAGAAACTTCTGAATAACACTATATGTCCTTGATCACGCGAGATCAGTCTATTACACTTTGTATTATCAACCTCATCGGGCTTATATACAATTATTTGCTTTCGCATAAGAAAGGTTGGAACACTTCTTTCTCAAACTATTGTAACAAATAGATTTGAGAGTTTGAATTACACTTTGTATGATGAAGGGTTTTTGTTGGATCATGATTTCTCAACACATGTTTGAGATTTTAATAAAACAAACTCAAATTATTATGATCCAAAAATAGTGAGAGAGCTGGAGCTTGTTTGTTTTGTGAAGAGATCGTAAGAATGGTGATGATATCACTTGAGAGATAAGTAATTTGATTTGCAAACTCCCGGCTTAAACATTCATAGCCTTCCTCTATTTATATGATATGATAAATTTAATGTCCCCTTCAGAAAAATAGTTGTTGAGCATTATTTTGAAAGTGTCATGTGCTCCAAGTTGATGTTTGGGGGAGAAAGCATGAGTCTTTGTACTGCCAAAACGTTATTGACTTTTCCCAAAATGTTCTTGAACTTCCAGCTCGCACAAAGAGACAACAAGTGCGTGTCTGCAAGTTGTATTGTGTTGGAGCGTGTTCCAGCTGCTGTGAAGTAACTTTGATGATGTCATACCATGATCTCATGTACATATCAGATGGATACTTTTATGGTAGGGTTGGAAATGAGCCGAATCGAGTCGAACCTGCCTGAACTCGATTCGATTCGATAAGAATTGGTTCAGCTCGAAACTTGGTTCGAGTTTGACACGAACTATTTTTTTCAACTCGGGTTCGACTCGTTTAAAGTTCACGAATAGTTTGGTTCAACTTGTTAGGTTCAGTTCGTTTGCTTGAGTCACATTGCTCAAAAGTCAAAAAAAAAATGGTTTAGATCAATTTCTACTAAAATAATTGCTTATTTTCACCAATATTGTCATGTTTAGATCAATTTCTACAAAGCCATATTATCATGTTTAGATCAATTAAATTTCTACAAAAACCATTGTTTATTTCCACCAACATTCATTCCTATCTTCTTTTTATCCATTAATTGATTAACTTATATCCCTCAAAACATAATGAAGAAAGTAATGAAATGAAAAGAAAATATTATGAAGAGATTATAAATTAGAGGTAGAGCAAAACTTTACCTTTGAATTCAAGTGACTAGTGAAACCAGAAAATGAAAAGGAAACAACGTTAATGTTTTTGGAAGATATGCATAGGGTATCTAAATTTGGAGAAAATGAAGGAAAGATTTGGAAAGTTCAAGGATATGAGGTTATCTTTTCATTCATAGTGGAAAGGAGGGTAAATTAATATTTTGGAAAAGAGAGTAAATTAAAGGTTCAACTAGATCATCAACCCGTGCCTCGCACGGGTCATATGAATCACAATATAGAGGAATAAAATATAGGGTTAAATATGTTTTTAATCTCTACAAAATCATAAGTTTTTAAGTTTAGTCCCTATAAAATTTTAATTGTAATTTTAGTCCTCCAAAATACTATAGTTAGTAAAAAATGTCCCTATCTTAAAAACTTTTACAAAAGATGGATATTTTTAGTCCTCCAAAATAGTCCCTTTAAAATGCAAATAGGGACTAAGAGTTAATAAAAAATTTGTAGGGACTAAACTTGAAAACTTGTAATTTTATAGGGATTTAAAACATATTTAACACTAAAATATATCATAAAAAAAGTTGATGTTAAATAAATAGTACAATACAATTGTATTAATATTAACATACTTAATCATAAATTGTGAAATACTCGTCCGTGCAATGATTTGGCTGTGCACACAGTATCTTGCAAAAATTCATGTATTATGCAGTGTATTGTCTTAAAAAGATTACAACATTACCCAAAACAAAAATTACAACATATTTAATAAGGCTAAAAAACTGTAATATGCTATATGAAGTACCCTTAATGAAAAAAATTCATATATAGACAATCAAAGGCATCAAAAACTTTGAAATTGCTTTTTCTTTCTTCTCTGGACTAATATCCCTCAACTCCACTTTATATGATTAGATTTTTTTTTTGTTACATTCTATATATTAGGTTGTGATCTAAGAGAAAGTTTCTTTTGAATATAAAACAAAATACATGCATTATGCATTGTGAGCTTAGCTCAGTTGATAAAGACAATGCATAATATATGCAAGGTCAGAGGTTCGAACCCCGGACATCACAAAAAAAAAACATAATAAAATGCAAGAATATAATTATAGAGTAAGAATAAATTAGTCTTTTCAGAGGATCCGTTTGCAGGCCACCATGTCTAGATTGTATTGATTTAAAGAAGGGTATCAAAAGAAGTTTAATACATGCAATTTTCTGGCAGAATAAAAAACTATATGAAAGTAAAACACAAACCATAAACTAAATAAATATCACTTTTTAATCGTATATGTTGGTTGAATTCCTGAATGTTTCCTATAACACTTGCTCGAGAAGCCATTTAAATACCTAATTGTCACCACTGATTAGTGCATGGGGAGACACAAAGATTCAGACCAAATCATTAAAGTAAAATCAATAATAACTTCGCTACAGAATTCCTGATACATGTAGAACAGAAAAACTCTTATATTTGAAGGCTTGTGTAAAATTTCATATGCTTATTTGTCACATCGATTTAGTGTGAAGATTCTAATTTTTATTTATCATAAATATGGAAGAAAAAACTAAAAGAAAAATATAGAGGTTTCGACAGATGAAGAAACAAATCATCAGAACAAAACCCAGAGGACATTATATAAACTATAATATAGACTCACCAACATAATGAGAGTCATTGAAAAACATAAAAATTGGAATTACCCATCTAATGCAATAAATACAACTTCAGTCTTTGGCAAAAATATGTAGTACCATTGAGTAGCTCTGAAAGTTCTACCAGATAAGGATCCCTCTGCCAATGCTGCAAAATAAAGAATCTAAATATTAAAGAACAACTATCCAAATAAATCATGTGGCAGCCTTTTATGTTTATTTATTTTTAACTCCAATGTGGAAGAAGGTAGATTGAAAAACTATCCTATCCTATTACAAACAAAATGGATAAAAAAAACATAGAATGCATCAAACTTATTTTAATACTAATATGAGAAACTGTTATAAAGATTCATATAGTTTAAAACCTTGATAGTCCTTAATAAGACAGCCATAAATGTTAAAAAGAAACAACAAACCAACTTGATAAAATGAATTATAAATTATAATGAAAACTTTTTATGTCAAAATACACCGTAAGCCTCCCGTGTTTTGTGTGGAATGAGAATATCTGAATGATTGGATAAACAAATATTTCATAATACCAAATGTCATCTCACTATTATTGATTTACAAAAAGAATACATATTCTATATGTTCCCTCTTTACACAAATTGCATTTAACCATTTGTTAGGTTGAAAATGTTATATACGTACATCACACAATAATAATAACCATGTAGGATGGAAGGAAAAAAAAAGGAACAACAAACTTAGGGGGTGTATTGGATCATGATTCTAAAGGATTTTAAAAGACTTTTTTATCATAAAAAAGTCTTGTGGTATTCAATCAAGACTCTTTTCAATTTAAAAAAAGTCTTGTGTTATTCGATCAAGATTCTATGTCATTTAAAAAAAGTCTTGTGGTATTCAATCAAGACTCTTAATCACTTAAAAAAAGTCTAGTGGTATTCAAAATCATTCAAATTTGGAAGGATTGTTTAATAAATTAGATTTTGATGGATTTTGT
>Ga0228710_1002930_pt1 | contig 27143 bp, 15 predicted proteins | sample MedpolnodulmetaG_FD_177995 | JGI IMG/M metagenome (GOLD analysis project Ga0228710, IMG submission 177995) | Root nodule microbial communities from Medicago polymorpha collected in Santa Monica, California, United States - pink nodules | ecosystem: Host-associated > Plants > Roots > Nodule... | reverse complement strand
AATGTTTTTTTTTTTTTTTTTTTTTTTTTTTTTTTTTTTTTTTTTTTTTTTTTTTCTCTCTTTTTTTTTTTTTTTTTTTTTTTGTTTTTTTTTTTTTTTTTTTTTATATTTTCATTCTTTTGGTGTTGAATCTTTTAGCTTAGTTGGAAGATTTTGGTTTGATGATGAAATTCTAGTGTTTGACAAAATTTTACGAATTTAGGGAATTCATGCTTATTTTCCCCTTCCCCTTCTTCATGGGGTGGAGGTTTTGAAATTGTGATTCCTTTTTTTATTATGCCGGCATGCGTTATCGACGAAGCTTCATGTTTCATTTTGCATTGTTTTTGCTTTAGGGGAAGAGATTAGTACTTTAAATTTTGCTTGTATGTTTAATTTTTTTAGGGAGCAAAGTCCCTTTGACTAAGTTTTTACTCTCTACAATGTAGGGTGATTTGGAGGGAATAAAATGTTTTACTAAAATTTAAATAAAATTAATAAAAATATCTTTATATTATATATAATTTAATTTTTTTGAAGAGTATAATAGGTTAATTAGCTATTCCCCCGATCCGTAAGTGCAACTCAAATGGTAGCTCCTAGGATATTTGATATTTGATATGCTGGGGCGGGTTCGCACCTGCAATTCTCCACTTCTCAACACTTGGTGCGCGAGTTTCGCCGCTAGACTGTTTTGAACCGGAAAAATCAAAAATCAAATAATTAGCTCTTCCCCATCCCTCGTGAACCCTATGTTCGCACAGTAGCCGTGATCCCTTAGTATATATCTTTTATTAATCAAACATAAGCAATCTAAACACATTGCTTCTCTAAAACCTCTTAATTAATATTGACCATGTACTCTATTATATGTCTTTTCTTAACCATGCGTGGGTCTTTTTGATTCCTCCAATACCTCTCCATGAGTTCTCGTAGCAAGTATATTGCTTTTATGGTTCTGGCATAAAACCTAATTATTATTTTTTTTATTATTTGCTTTCTCACTGTAATCTCTGCTTAGTCGCTCTATCCATTCCTCTGCAATTCGTGCAGTTTTGGATATAACATTTGTTCTTAAAGATAGATTTTAAAATACCTCTCCTCCATCCAGTTGGCATGCTCTTAAACCTTATATTCTCGTTAAATAACTTTGTCGATCTCAGCGATCTTCCAAGGGGTAGCAAGATTATAAGATCAGTCCGATCTTACAGTTTAACTTGCGATCTTAACAACAGTGGGTGAAGAAGACACATGCATGATTTTATATTATATTTCTAACACTTCACTTTTGCTTTTTCTTTATTTTCATTCCTAATGAATCAAATTTATGTTTACAGTTTATGAGTTATCCCGAAGTTTCTGGTGTTACTCATAGTTATGTGGCTTTAAGTCCAAGTGATTGGATAACATTGCATGATGCTTCCCTAAAAACATTCATTTGATTTTGTTCATTATATTTTCTTGTGTTGTTAATCGTGTATCGCGGAAATTAGCGATTTGTTCAAATTCTGCTACACTACAGATCTATTAGTGGTATAGAGGTGCTATAGCTGCTATTTAACTACATAGATATTTTCTGATCTTATGCTATAGCAGTTGTGATATGTGATTACAATGTGAAAGTGATGGTTACTTTTGTTTAACAATATGCGGTGACAAGGATTATATAATTGTTTATTCTTAGATTACTCCAATCTTCATCGCTATTTTTGTAGTATCATGATACAGAGGTTGCATTTGCACAATGATAGGTAGAAATGGAAGGAAATGATTGAGATATAAGCTCTGCTTGTAAAAAGTTCAATATTTCTGCAGGGGATAAATGTATTGGTGTTGTTTCAAGTTTTCTTAGACTTGAGAAATTTTATCCTGTCATATCTTAAAAGCCTATTTTTGTTTTATTCAGAAGTTTGAGAACGACAGATAATGATAAAACATCTTTGTGTATAGTTGAAACACTGAAAAGTATTGTAGTTTTTTTAGGATTATTTTAGAATAATTGGAAATCCATTTGACTCTAAAAAGGTACTTAAATGAACTTTTCAAAAAGTTTTCTTGTAATCATGTTCTGACAGTTCAATACTCACTAACCATAGAGACTGTTTGCTCAAAAACAAAAAAACATAGAGGCTGAGTGGTAACTGAAGCCTGAATTTAATGCTGAGTCTGCATTGAATTTATAGCTTTTAGTTGGCATAGATGGGATGACAGTTTTTTACGATAAATTTTAAACAATAATCGGGTTAAGGTGCAAGAAGTTTACCATAGGTTGTATGACGGTTAACAATCCAGGGAGTCAAATACTGTCTGCTCTGTTAGGGTTTCAATGCTATAATAAAGCAAGTCATTCGTGTGTTCCCCCCTGTTTATCACTGTTCAGACACCTGGTTGGCATACGATTTGAACTTGCTGATTGATGGCCTGTCGCTGCGACAAGCATCTGAAAATAACAGATGGTGAGATCTGTTTACTCAGAAACCCTAATCCTTTTCTCTCTCAAGTCTTGATCTGTACATAAAATTATTGTATAGAAATAATCGATTCATTTCTGATTTGTTTTGAGATATACTGGCTGCTTCGAATTTAATGATTGACATTAGCTTATTCCAGTAACTTCTATGTTATTATGCGTATTTTACAAAAGACTCAATTTAGGGTAATTGTACGCCTTTCATCCCTTTGTGCATGTGTGTGTGTCTATATATATACACACTGATTTTTTTTTTTTTTCAAAACAAAAATGAGTTGTGTTGGGAAGTAGCATTAACCTGGCTTATTTTTACTTTAAATTGTACTGGAGGCAGTTGCTTTTAGTGGTGAAAACAGGGATAATTTGGGGGTCGGAAGTACCATCGGCCTGGGTTGTCCTTTATTATAAATTTATAATTGGTAGTGGGGTTAGAAATTTTTAGCTCCGTTGCCATGTTTGGTAGAAGTGAACACAGGGATTAATCTGGGTTAGAAGTCATTACATTACAAATGTAATGACTTCTTTTTTTTGGGTAAGAATTTTCATAGAAAACGAAATCCAGGAAAAAACAATTTCTTTAGTTCTCCTTATCTTGGCCTCTACAAAAATAGACATAAGTATTAGCAAACATTGTGCAGCCCCAAATGTCTCCATATCATGTTTGTGATTTTCTGGAACTTTTGGACTGTGTTAATGTTGAAGGAATTCATGTACGCACTCTTTCTCTGGTACTGAAAAAACATAACACATGTATATTAGGACCCACAAATTGCCATGTATATTAGGACCCACAAATTGCTTTCTTAAAGTAGGATCCACAAGTGAAGAATGTATGACCCTTAACACACTTGCACATGCTTGTAAGTACCAGAGTAAAGGTGCATAACTTTTATGCACCCTATAAGGACACAACTCTGATCAATTCAAGTAATTCTCAACATTGTTTTTGCACATATGTTAGGAAAATAAGGGCAAAAGAGTAACCGTGAGGGGATTATTGAATGTGATTTCTTTAAGTCGACATATGGCCATTTCTATGAGACTGGTTTTGGCTTTCTTTTTTTTTCTGGTGTTTATTCTTATAGTCGACAGTAAGCACTGGGAAATAATGAGAATATACTGCTATATATTGATAGGATGTTTGTATTAGATATACTGATATATTAAATCTGGGCATGCAAAGGGTTATTACTTGTTAAATTCACCAGCAAAGAAGGGAAGGGGTGTTGTGCGGAGTTAATATGTGGTTATTGTATGAGCTTAAGCAGAAATTTCAAGGAGTCTCCCAACTTCCCTAGGATGCACCATGTTTGATCAAAATTGATCTGACTTCAATATAATATATAGTGGTTGCGGGATCTCACATCTAACTATAAGTGATTAAGGCATCTTTTCCTTTGTTGAATTTCTATTGTCAGTTTATGCATTACCTTTCTTATCTCTGAATTTTCGGGTCATGTAAGAATTATTGCTGTTTTTGCAACTTAATGAATGCATGATTCTACTATCCTCCTAAAAAGGAATAATAATTATAGTGATGTTAATGAAGTTTGATACCTATTTGTAGGTAGATCCCCAGACCAGGAATCAATTGGGTCTGGGACAAAGAGGTCCAGTGTGTCATCTGGTGGTAGGTCTCGGAATCGGAAGGAGTTCTTCTACAAATTTGTTGATAGTGACGGTCTGAATGAAAAACTTGTAGATTGGTTTGAATCTGTAACAGAAAAATATACATTGAAACAGCAAGCATTTGATGTGCCATTTGAGTTGATTGAACTTCAAAAATTTGATTATGCATTAGAGGGGATTTCATTTCAGCAGCTCACACGCATGCCTAATGCTGTTCATGCTTCTACATCTGAAGCTGTAGAAGCAACAGCTTGTCTTGCTATTGAAGATTTTCTACATGCTGGTATTAAGGGCTTGTGGGAGGCATTTTGGAGTCAAGATGAGCCTATGCCTTTTTCTGCGGCTTGTTTGTATAATGCTAACATGAAGTTCTATCAGGCTGAAAATGCTATCGCTAATGGAAGGCTTGGAGGTCTTTGTGGCACTGGTATATTGCTTAATAATTCTAGACATCCTCATGGGAAATGGGATCATCTCCTTGAATTAACGCTTCTAAGAACCGATATCAGAGGTCTAGCTGTTGGCAGTGACCGCCAGCCTTCTTTACCAGTTCTAGGAGAAGCTCTATTTTATGCTATTCGAATGTTGTTGGCAAGGAGTTTGAGTAGACTGAGTTTCTTTCCGGATCCTAGCACAGTATTTGTTCTTCTAGTTGATTCTCAGTACGGGGGAGTTGTAAAAGTTGAAGGAGATGTAAGTAAGCTCAATTTTGATGTGAATAATGTTTATGAATGTGCTGCTGAGTGGGTACAAAATCATTCTAGAATTTCTGTTTCTCCAATTTATAGAATCTGGAACAAACTTGGGAATGCAAACTGGGGAGATATTGGGGCTCTACAGGTTTTATTTGCAACCTTTCACTGTATTATGCAATATGCCGGAATGCCCAAGCACTCTGTTGAAGATTTAGCTGCCGATCATAGTTCACGTCTTCAAACAAGAAGAATCGAGAGGCAGTTAGGAGATACCACCAGAGTGAATGGAAATGGCCCATTTCAATACCAGCAGCGTAGTGTTTCCCCCGAGATTGTCGAAGTTCAGGATGATTATGTCAAGGTCGATTCCAAGGAGTCAATGAAGTTAGAAGAAGGGTCTATGTTATGGCTGGAGGATTCAGATGGGCAAAAGGGTTATCAAATACAAGAAGTAATCAAAACTGGTGAATTGACATACTACATTGCATCTTATGTTGAAGACCCAGGAACAGATCTGTTTCTATATGTGGGATCTCATCCATCCCAGCTGGAACCAGCTTGGGAAGATATGAATTTATGGTATCAGGTCCAGAGGCAGACCAAAGTATTGACAATAATGAAGCAGAAAGGTCTATCAAGCAAGTATCTGCCTCAATTAATTGCCTTTGGAAGGATCATACACCCTGGTCATTGTCGAAGGCCCAGCTCTGGTGGAAATTGTGACCACCCTTGGTGTGGGACTCCTGTTCTTGTGATCAGTCCAATTGGTGAAACAGTTGCAGAAATGGTAGAGGCAGGCCGATTTGGTTCAGATGACGCTATCAAATGTTGCCATGATTGCTTATCAGCACTCTCAACTGCTACATCGGCGGGACTACGGCATGGAGACATCAGGCCAGAGAACGTGATCTGTGTTAGGTCTGGTGTGAGGCAACCTTATTTTGTTCTAATTGGGTGGGGCCATGCTATTCTTGAAGATAGAGATCGCCCTGCTATGAATCTTCATTTCTCATCTACTTACGCACTTCAGGAAGGAAAGCTATGCTCCGCATCTGATGCAGAAAGCCTAGTTTATATGCTTTATTATTCATGCGGTGGTGTATTACCTGATCTAGATTCAGTAGAAGGAGCGCTACAATGGAGAGAGACATCTTGGTCAAGGAGATCAATTCAGCAGAAGCTTGGTGATATTTCCACTGTGCTGAAAGCTTTTGCTGATTATGTCGACAGTCTATGTGGGACGCCATATCCCATAAACTATGACATATGGCTGAGAAGGTTGAGGCGAAATATTCATGAAGATGATCATGGAAAGGAAATTGACAGCACATGCTAGGATTTCCAACTGGGTCCAATTCCTGAAATGAAAACTCTATAACCTTAACGTGTTTCTCATTGCAGTGATTGGATTTTTGGGCAGTGAATAAAATATGGAAGTCGACAGTTTACTATCTGATGCTCATGCGTTTGTATTCATTGAAGGATTGGTTGGTGCTCATCATAACTGCTCTTGGTGCAGGTAGGACTGCTTTATCTTCTTCAAACCTTGAGACTCTATTGGTGGACATATTTCGGCATGTGAATGAAGAATAGTCAGTTCCTTCATTTTGAGGAGCCAAGACATGAGTTTTAACAGTTTCCTTTCCATTTCATTGTTCTTGACGAGTTCCTTGTCAAAGTAAGTTGTATTGATTACAGCATTCGTTTGTAAAGATAATAGGCTTTCTAGAATACCCTGAGATTCATGCAGTTGCAGGGTTGAATACCATAAAAATGGTACACACTGCACAGGATATATAATATTATTCTGTAAATGCCTTATTTTATCGTGTTCATTGTAGTATCTATTTTATTGTTAGAAATTGACCTGTCTCCAGTTCGTTCCCACTTCCCATGTATGTGCTTCAAGCCTTCAACTTCATGTTGGGGAGGGATCATAATAACGTTTTTGTTTGAAAACGAGACATTTTCCATTTAATAGTTGCCCATTTAATACGTGACGTGACAGTGTGAGGATATTATCTTCCAAACTTGGAGGATAATCAATGTTGGGCAAACTTTCACTGAGGTTTGCAGCTCAACTGTAATTATTTTAAATGTATTTTATTACGAATACTTATTAAAAAAGAGTTTAATTTCTTTAGACGGTAAGTCTAAAGAAATGATATGCATGCATTCAATGAGTTAAGTCGTGTTTTTCTTCTTCTTGGATTCGATATATAATTTTTTATTTACTTTTTAACTTATAAAATCCAAATAGGTGGATTCTAAGGTGAGGGCCCTATCAAGTCCCTCACTGGTGGACCATTACTAAGAACAATTGGATTAATCAAATTCATACACCTTATTGTACACTTTCTACACTTGATTACAATTATCTTCTCCCTTTCACCAACAATCATCTTTTTGCTGCTACTGCACCCACCGGCCAGCCACAACTGCAATCAAAGACCCTCGCTATTCACATACATTCAATTCAATATCCGTTAATCAAAATTGTTCAATCAATTGTTAAAGCCAGATTAAGCCTAAAAAAAACTATATAATTCTCAACCATCTTAATTGTTATGGGCAAAAGGATCTATTATCATCTTGAATAGAAATTCCCTCAAACATCCATTTTGTAAGCAATTTCATGGTACAGAGTGTGCAAAACAGCTCTAATAGTACAAGGCAAATAAACTAATGTTAATTTCAAATGATTTTTTTTAAAGCAAACGAAGTGTATCAAATTTCTCCACTATCCATTTTCTCATGCTTTCTGTCGAACAACATGAAATTTTTCACCATTGATGACAACGCGGAAACTTTCGTTGGTCGCCAAAAGAAAGATATTTTGGCAAGGTTTTTTTAGATTGAAGGTTTTGCTGGTGTTTTAGAGCTTGGAGAAAGGATATTTATGATCCAGTGTAGAGAGTGTATAATAAGATGTATGAATTTAATTAATCTAATAGTTTTAAATAATGGTCCACCGGTGAGAGATTTAATAGGGCCCTCACCCTAGAATCCACCTATAAAATAATGATTCACTTTCCCTAAAAAAAACAATATTTCATTCACCTTTATTTAATTTATTTTTCCGCAGTTCAACTCATTCCATTCTTGGTTAAAAAAAAAAAAAGTCATTCCATTCGACAGTTAAAAAAAAACAAAATACATTTCATTCCACTGGTTTCTCTGTTGTAGCCTCGTGTTTTTTCCCAACCCCTCTCCTTCTTCATGATCCATCTTCCTTCTCTTATTTTCCTTTTTCCAAAAAAACATTGTTCTTCATTTCTCCCTTCATCAATGTCAAATCTTGTTGGCTTCGTCTTTTCGTGAAAAACCGGTTCATTCTTCTATTCCACGGTATTAATTCATTTCATGTTTATATCATTGGATCATTTACATGCAAATATTGCTTATTATTATTATTGTTGTTGTTCTATTCAGTTGGTAGGTTTTTGTCTGAAATCATGGTATAGAGCAAAGCAATGTAGAATGAATTCTGATGAATGATATATGTTTATTCATTATTACACGCAACAGCAAGTTTAAGAAGAATTTCACATGTCAAACGAGGTCTAAGAAAAAGGAAATTGAATTGTGTTTATGCATGTTTTCCTTGTTGATGATTGTAATGCTATGTATATATATAGAGGAATGAAAGACAACCGAGGAACAAACTGAGCCGCTGACCCATGGCGAAACAACCCTCTTGAAAACTACATTCTCAGATCTTCTAGGAGACACACCATTGATATGCACGACCCTTTAACTGTTCGTATAAGATCCACAACCTTTGGTACTAGGAAACCAGAAGAAGTGTTAAACGCAAATGGTATAGAAACATGTTGATTGTCAGAACATACTTTCTCATATATTTGGCCACTTAACTAGAAACGACTTTGAGGGTTTCATGTCCCAAAGTAAAAGCCCCGGTTCCCAATCCCACAAGTGGGGAAACCCTGGTCGAGTCCACACACGTGGTTATACCATTGCTATCATGCGATAAATCATAAATTATTTTGAATTGCGTCATACAATATCTAATTGTTCTTTTGAGGCGTTTTATGATTGAAAATTCAGCTTGGCAATTTGCGATTTGAATCTTGTTCTGATAATAACTATGCTTGGAATATCTGTAACACTTGAGTTTTAAGTGTATCTGTGATTGGTTTACGAAAATTATTTTACTATTTTGATCTTAAGTGACAAAAATATTACCTTGTTTTCATTTCATTTCGTATTTCCAAAGGTTTGTATATAACAAAAACAAGATTCTTAAGGAAAAGTGTATTCTACTTTTCCCCATAAGAAGGAAACAAAGAATATGGGGGCTTTCTGAAGAGGTTGGGTTGTTCTCCTTTGTGCCTCTAGTTTTCTTACATTTTAAACCATGGCTACATGATACAATGATAAAGAGAGCCATTATTGTACCAACCAAAAAAAGAAATGAGAACATCATTAATGTATGTTTACTTAATTGAAAATAATACTAAATCGACTTATTGATGTGTGTTTTTGGCCAATTTTGGATCTAAACTGAGAAGCCAGGCGCGCCTTTTATGTTGCAGCTGTCTATTTAGCAGCAAATAATTATAACAAAGGCGTTAATTCTCAGCTAACAGCGTTGCAGCTGTCTAGAACTTCATTTTATGTACTTACTTGCATCTGAAAGTATGAGCTTATTTTGTACGTCTTCCGTATTTTCAGGATGTTTTAGCTTGATTAAGATTTGAAAAGAAAGATGTCATTTAAGAGATTGCGAGATAGTATACTTGAAAAGATTTTATCTCCAGAAGAGCAGCAGATCAAGGTACTAGCCATTAATTTTTGCCCTATTTTATGAACCTGAAGTGTTAAATTTGATGTTTATTGTATGTTCTAACCCTGCATTTTATGTGATGTTCTTCCATCCAAAAGTTTGCATGTGGTCGAATTATTTGTTAGGAAATGAATACATTTCTTTTAAAATCCCCAATCAGGAAACTAATTATCTTCCTAATTGGATGAGCAAGGAAGGTTGTTTTAGGGTAGTGATGCCATTTTCTGGAGATATTTTGAAGTAACAAAATGTTTGGTTCCCTTTGTTCTTTTCAGATCGCAGAAGTCGGAAGGATAATTGGTCCAATTGCCGACAAGTTCCCGGCTATATGTTCGGATGCATCAGTGCTAAGGTTTCTTAAAGCACGAAATTATAATACTATAAAAGCTGCAAGGATGTTGAGAGCCAGCATAAAATGGAGGCTGGAGTTCAAGCCTGAGAAGATTAGATGGGTGTGAATCCAATATTACTTTTTATCTCTGTTTTTAAAAAAATAAAAATAAAAAACAAAAGAATATATATGAGAGTTCGATTTGGAAAAATATGAAGTACGGAAATTTGTGAATATGCTAGTCCTCTAAGTTCGTTTTGGTATGGTTTAATGAGTAAAAAACTTGGGAACTTAGATAAATATAGCTTAATCCCAATGAAGAACGATTAAAACAAAGCTGTTAGCTTTACTTTACAAATTTACTCATTGTAACTAGGAGAGATCTATCACTTTACAATGTTAATTTTCATTGAAAACAAGTAAATTTGGTGGCTTCAACACTGTTAACACTCTCTGTCCGATTTTATTCTGTTTATCCGATTTCAGGATAACATTCCTGACCATAATCGGGTGGTTTTAAATAATGATGAGTTACTTACTGTTAACTAGGTAAGTGCAACTAAAAGACCATTATCTATTTTGCTTTATACAATCAGGATGATGTAGCTCAAGAAGCTTTGATGGGAAGGATATATAGGGCTGATTACTTGGACAAGCAAGGAAGGGTTGTTTTTGTTATTAAAGCTGGACGCCAGGTAATCTAAACACCTCGATGGGAATTAACTCAAATTTCATTTTTTATTTTCTGTGGATGGACTTGATCCTTCTTGTTTTGTAGACGTCATTGATGATTTAATATAATTGATGATTTAATCTTTTAACTAAGAACTTAGTTATTCAATGTAGAGTACAAGTGCGACAATCGTACAGATCAAGTACCTTGTTTACTGTTTGGAGAATGGTATATTTAATCTAAGTTCCAGACAAGAACAAATGGTTTGGCTAATTGATTTTCAAGGGTGGAGCACATCGTGCATATCAGTAAAGGTCACCCGAGATGCTGCTCAAGTCTTGCAGAATCATTACCCTGAAAGGTTGGGCCTTGCAGTCTTCTACAATCCGCCAAAATTGTTTGAGTCATTTTGGATGGTACGGTATCATAATCTATCCCGTCTTTATAACCATTTTTTTCCCGCTTTTGTGTGTGGTGGTGGGGGGTGGATTTTATTACATGAGACGTATATGCATGATGAAACTGGAGACATTTGCCTATCCTGCAAATGTCACCTTAGTGAAACCATTTCTTGTGAGACAGGAGACGTGCTGCTCAAGTTATAGGATTTATTTTCTGTGTTTGATAAGTGTGCATTCTTTGGAACAGATGGTGAAACCATTTCTTGAACCCAAGACTTACAGAAAGGTGACATTTGCTTATCCCGACAACCCAAGGAGCCGAACGATGATGGAAGAACTCTTTGACATGGACAAGCTAGAATCCTGTTTTGGAGGAAAAAATACAGCAGGAATGAACTTTGAAGCTTATGGTCAAAAAATGAGAGAAGATGACAAAAAGATGATTGATTTTATTGATTCTTGTTGTTCAACCTCAGAAGCTAATGAAGTACTGCAATCAAGGAATGACTCTGATAATGAGTCATCTGGTAGTGAAGCAGTTTATTCAAACCTGGATGAAGATGAAGAAAATATACTAAAGCGGTCGCCGTACTCCGAATATGAACCCAAGAATGAGGTTCATCATGAGAAAAATGAGTGAAGAGGTGAACCAAAATTTAGCAAACCAATATGTAATTTTGGTTTTTAAGTGACATCTACATTTATTTCCACCAATGCCCAATTAGATCACTATCCAATGTAGCAGACGTCAGTATATGGAGCCATGCACCTTTTCATTGAAAGTATGAAGAAGTTGAGCTGGCTCTTTTGGCATGAGAATTTCAGAAGTGGGGTGTGTTTGTATTTTGTAACGTGTAAGGATTTGTTTAGAAGAGCTACCCACCACTCTTTCATGTACAGTCTAACCTATGTCCTAAATGTAACACAAAAAATCATGTTTGATATTCATATATATAGATTTATTTTATAGAAAATTTCAACATCTTATAATATGACCTCTAAAAATTATCCAAAAAGGACAAATTCAATGGATATTTGAGATTCTCGATGACTAAATTGTTACCTTATAATTTTCAGAAACTAAGCTATCGTGTACTTTTTTCTTAGATAATAGTTAGGACGGTGAACTTAAAAGATTGGACCATCATAACGAAGTTAATTATAATGGTTGGTTTAATAATAAACAAATGTAATGGTCAACATTTAATATGTTTATTGTCATTGTACTTCACCAATGTTTTTGGACACTAGATAAAATAGATCTCAACGGTGTAAGTGGAAATATCACCGGAGCTGCTGAAGAATTGTAGATCGAACACATGTTTTATTTCACCTTTGAGAACTATTCAAAAGAAAAGGAGTTTGCTTGGCTTGTAAGTAGGATGGGAATAGCCCAAACCTACCAACAAGGACATATGATCTGACTTTGGTCTGAACAACTTAAAGTTTGATTCAACATAATTCGTTTAAGAAAAATATTAGGCTTAATCCCCTTTTAAAAAGTCTATTTATTTAAATAAGTCAGACTTGGACGTTTTGTTCAAAGCTAATTAAGTTTGTGAAGTTGGTCAGAATATTCGATAAGCATTAGCTAAATGAATTGATAATTTATTCGGAAAATAGAGACAAGCAAGATTTCATCGCCGTTGCCGGCCAAAATCAGGAACCGAATTAAAAATATTTGTGAATGTATATGAGGTTGGCAATCCAACACCAGCCTGGAAGAACAAAATCACTGACAACATGGCATGTTTTCTGGAATAGTAAATTATAAAAATGTCAAAAGCTCTAGGAAGCAATGATCGTGACCATCATCCATTTTTCATCGTTCTTTATTTCAATACTTTATTAGTTTGATGAATTTAATAATATACTCTATTGGGGTATAATTATGGTAGTAATGTATTTAATGGTGTGACAACACATTATTGAATACATGTATAAAATAATTATATAATAACAAAGTATATTAATTAAACTTTAGTTTAATCGTAGTTAGTGCTAATAAATAATTGATTTTGAATGATTGATGTTCTAAAACTAATTTGAATATAGACTTGTTTATATTTGAATGTATATATAATAGTGATTTCAACAATAAATTCAAAAGTATCTCCGTTAGCTTAGCCAATTGGTAGGACATTACATAATATATGTGAAATTGGAGTTCAAACTCAGACATAATCAAGACTAAAAATTGAGTGAACATCACATTTTAGTTTTAAATTAGAGTGAATTTAGAGACAAAATTAATTATATTCAATTTAACGCAAATGGTTGGTGTGTAATGTAAAAGTGTTATAAGTTCTAGTCTACCAAATTCATACCACAAATTTAAAAAAAATAGCGCACACAGTTTTTTATTTCTAAATAAAATATTTAGATTTATTTTACAGAAAGCAACTTCTGTGCTATTTTTCCCTTACCAAAAAAAACTTCTGCACTATTTATGTAACTCGAACAAAATTTAGAAGAAAAACATAAAACTATATTGATACATGTATATCTTATTTTTCACACAAATAAACATGTATATCTAAATTATCAAATCATTGGATACATTTTATTTATGTTAATATCCCTGCATTATTAGCCATGAAAATGTAAATTAGTCAAAACAATGAAAATATGAACTCTAGAATTCTCCTAAACCAAAATTACCATGAAACAAAACAACCAAGGTGACTCATGAACACCATAGTCACCATGACATGTCCCACACAACACAACACAACACAACATAGATCTCACAACATGAAAGCATGACAGAGTAAAAGGTTTTCTTTCCAGACAGCAACAATGAAAAAAAAGCAAAAATTTAGAATAATGTCATCATGATAGTATTCTATCATTTTCTTTCTCTTCTTTTCGTGCCGCCCCACACTCTCTCTCTTTTTTCAAACCAACAAAGGTCACATATCCAATGCCATAACACATACATTCAGCTTCTTTTGTGAATGTTTTGTCTCATAAACCAAACAAAAAAATATACATTGAAAAAAAAAAAACAGAGGTTTCCCACATATCCTTGATTTCTGGTGAGTCTTTTTCTAAAAAAATTCATTTTTTTCTTCATATTTTTTGACCCTTTATTCCATAATTGATTATGCTGTGATCAATTCATCATTTTCCTAAAAATAAATTAATTTTTATTTGATTTTAGGGATTGGATTTATCATTGTTGTTCAGTGTCATTCATTTTAATTCATTGGTGTTGAGGTAAGTTTAAGCTTAAATTTTTGATAAATTTCAAAACTTTCTTTTTAGCTTTTATTTCCTTTTATGGAACTGTTGATGATGGTCACTAGATCTTATTTTGGGTATCCTTTTGTTTGTTTATGGTTGATGAATCAAAAAACAGGTTTTAGCTGAGGGAAGAGTTATCAAAGAGAAGGAGATGGGATCAGTGATTGAAATTGGAATCAAAATTAGGAAATTTGTTTTCATTTCAATCAGAGGGGTTTACAGATCAGCTTGCCATCATCCATTTCTTTTGGGATTTTTAGGTTTTTTGCTGTTTTTGTACAGATATTTTCCTTTTTTATTTTCTGTTTTGGTTTCTGCATCTCCCGTTTTAGTCTGCACTGCTCTTCTGCTTGGGACCCTTCTCAGTTTTGGGCAGCCAAATGTGCCTGAGTTTGAAAAGGAAGAGAGAGTTACTCATGGTATTTCGTCGTTTCAAACTGGATTTTCGGAGGGTGAAACCATTGTTTCTGATAGAGATGAGAGCTATTTTGTGAGAGGATATTCGGAACATAGAAGTGATATCGAAGAGAGTGGCGTTGAAGAAGCGAGTTTGGTGGGTGTTAAAGATGATAGGAGTGAGGATGATCATGGTTTGCTTTATGACTCTGCGCTGGATGATGTTAACTTGCAGGATATTCAGCATGAGAACGAAGTAAAAGGGGATGTAGAAAGGGAATTACATAGTTTTGACTTAGGAAAGGGCAAGGAAGTTCATGACGAGAACCTCACATCCGAAGTTGTTTCAAGTGACGACGAAGCTATTGAGAAACAGTATGTCATGGTTCAAAAAGAAGATGATGATGATGATATTTTTGAAATTGAGAATGGGAAAGCTCGGGGAGGCGGGTTTGATTCATTTAAGGAAGGTGATGCAGATTGTTCGCCTAGTTCATCTTGGAAACGGGTGGACAACAACACTGATGAAGACGACTCTGAGGATTCAGGGTCTGATAGGGCAGAGAGTTCTTCACCGGATGCTTCCATGGCTGATATCATGCCGATGCTTGATGAGCTCCACCCACTTTTAGATGTAGATGCCCCACAGCCTGCTCATCTGTCCCATGATGGTTCTGATGCTGCATCCGAGAAATCTCAGAAAAGCGACAACGACGATGATGACAACAGTGTCGAATCAGATGAAGATATTGAAAATCATGGTGAAGCGGAAGAAGATGGTGTTGATGAAGAGGAAGAAGCAATGGAGGGTGGCCAAGAGGATGAAAGTAAATCTGCTATCAAGTGGACAGAGGATGACCAAAAGAATCTTATGGATCTGGGAACTTTGGAGCTTGAAAGGAACCGACGATTGGAGAGTCTTATAGCTAGGAGAATGGCAAGGAGATTGATGACTGAAAAGAATCTAATAGACTTAGATAGTGCCGATGTTCCCTCTAATGTTGCGCCTATTTTTGTTAGACGAAACCCTTTTGATTTCCCTGATGAATCTTATGCTGGCATGGGATTACCACCCATTCCTGGTTCTGCTCCATCTATTCTACAGCCTAGACGAAACCCTTTTGACATTCCGTACGACCCAAATGAAGAAAAACCTGATCTTAAAAGGGACAGTTTTCAACAAGAGTTCACACAGTTTAATCAAAAAGATGCATTTTTTCGGAGGCATGAAAGTTTTAGCATGGGACCATCAGTATTGGGGATATCTAAGCAAGAGAGGCATGATATTAATTGGAAGCCTGTGTTTGTATCTGAAAGGATGGTTTCGGAGGGAACAAGCTATTTCCAGAGGCAATCTAGTGAAGTAAGTGATTCAAAGTTGAGCGAAGTAAGTGATTCAAAATTGAGTTCTGTTCCAGATACTGAGTCAGCAAGTTCAGGTGATCAGGATGAGAGGAAATTAAGTGAACGGGAGTTGTCTCCAGAGACTGAATTAACATCTAATTTGGATGGCGTTTCTGTTGAGGCTGGTCATGGAAGTGGATCCTCTGAAGAAAATGAATCTGTGGAGATGATACAAGGTGAGGAGAGCAATGTTTACCGTGATGAAGATGAAATAGTGCTCGGTGGAGTGGAAGATCCTTCTGAGATGGAATTTTATCCTGCAACAGGAGAGCTTGAAATCGACGAGCAATTCAATGATGAGGAAACAGATTTGACAAGAGAACCAAGTGTTGATGTGAGCAGTAGCAGATCAAGCCAGTCCTACCGATCAGAAGTGATTGACGACATACCTGATGAGGAATCAGAAAAACCTGCAAATTTGCAGCATGAAGATGGTCACTTCCCAGAATCGAGAACTTCAACCCAAACATCAGTGGAGGAATCGATAATTTCAACCCGAACTTCAGTCGAGGAATCAAACTTCCAGCATATAAGTGGTGAGGTGGAAGAGACCCCACTGGTACCAGTTTATGACTGTAGCCCACCCTCAGCAGAACAGCTTATATCTTTTTCTTCCGTGTCTTCGGATTCAGCAACAGAGTTTTCTGAGACAGCATTGCATCCTGTCTCAGTCGATACTACTGCTGATGTGGCTGATAAAGAGTACAAGCCGAAGGACAGACTGGAGGATAATTCTTCTAATTATGAGAAAATTCAAGCAGCCTCTTCCGAACTGCATGTGGAAGTCAAAAATGAAATGAGGTCCGAGAAATCTGAAGATATAGATGTTACTGCAGAGGAGTTATCTGCAGTTATGCCAAGTTTTGTTGATCAAAATGGACCTACAATGACTGAGTTTTCTGTGGATTCGAACTTTTCTCTGGATATTGGATCAGAAAAGGGTGTAACTGATTCAGGTTTGTTTCATGAACAGGATATAGACAACCACATATCTGCAGATTCTGAAATGCTTCATCAAGACAATGTAGAGTCTCCAGATTCAAACTATCATCTGGCTTCTGATAAGTTACATCTAATGGATAATGAGTCTGTGGAGGAAGATGCACTGCCCAATGAAGTATCTAAACTAGATAATGAAGATATGTCTGTTTCAGTACAAAATGAAGATGAAATGCTGGATTCCGTGGCTTCTGATTCCCACCATATACCTTCTAATGGTTCATCTATGCATGCAGCAGGGGATTCACAGTTCTTACCAGTAGAAACAGAACATTTAGAGAAAAAATGGTCAAATGAAGAACGCATATTTCCGATCGAACAGGATAAAGTCTTGCTGTCAAGTTCCAGGGAGCAAGGTAACACCATTATCCACCAAGATCTGGATAAGAATATGGTTTCTTTCACTTCTGATAACCAGCAAGAAGTTGATGTCAAGTCTCCCTCCGACTTGGAGAATCATCTGTCAAGCTCTGATAAATTGGTAGATGCACAATCTTCCAGTGATCACCATGAAAGTCATGTAAGTCAAATAATTCATTCCTTGAACTTCTTTTACTTTAATGTTCCATATGTTTAAGGAAAATCACATATGAGGAAAAAATAGATACAGTTGTAAATGTTTTCATAGAAGGAATTATTTTCCTATTGCATTTTAACCCAAGAAATTGGAAGTCGTTGTAGTTTTTCCTCCTACTGATAATATTCTTGTTGAAGTTGAGTTTTGGATAAAAGAAAGAGAAGAACAAGAAAAAAAAAATTATGGTGAAATATGTTTGATACTAACTTAATACAAAAGACTAAACATTAACCTCTATTTATCGGTATACAAGACTCCTAATCCTAAATTAGTAGGGAAATCGGTAAATAAAACATGATAATGATTGAGTAATATGGAAACTGATCCTGCAAGATAATCTAAGATACATACGATTAGAAACTGGTCTGAGGAGAGAAACTAATATATTTAAATGTACCTCAGATTTTGATTTCCAATGAATGAACATTTTTCAAGGCCTCCTTTGTCTTTTCTTGATCTTTTTTCATTATATTATCGCAAAAATCTCAATTACCATCTCCTACTGAGACTGCTAACCCTTGAATACCCAATTCAATAGGCTAGCATCAGATATGTTGTTGTTTAATTTGGTATGCTGAAGACGAAGAAAGACTCTTCTATAAGAGCTGTGCAGAAAGATGAATCAAGCAAATAGATGTCAAACAGAGGATACTTGGCATATGACAATTTTACATCTATTGCACAAGTTGATAGAATTGTTACTTTTAAAGAAGTAATTGTTCAAGCTGGGTTTTCTGTTGTTATTTCTACATGCACATGATTGATAATCCGGAATAATTTGTTCTTTCGTTTTCATCTGATGCTCATGACAGCTCTGCTGACATTGCATTTGTTTAGTGTAAAGTGAGGTTAATTGATCTAAGACTCTAAATAAGCTAAAAAAACTGATCATAAATTCTTTGACATTCTGCAGAATTCTGATAACATTATGGTAGAACCTTCACAGGATGCCGGCACTTCCAATGATGGAGTTGGAGAATTGCATGAACATGACTCCTTATTTGAAACTCCTATTATGATCTCTTCTGTGACTTCTGAAAATTCTGACACCCCTGAATTCCGTTCACCCACTGGTGAAGTGGATTTGGAAGTTTATAAGCATCACGGGGAAGTTGCTAATGAAGACCAAAATGAAGCACAACAAAACTTAGTTCCTTCAGCAGAGGGCTACATGTCTCCTAATAATGAAGAAAATTTCAACGAATTTGATTATATGAAGGATATTGACGAGGAATTCTTGTCAGAATTGGACACAGTTGGGGATTTTAGTGTCGGTGATGCTGGTGTATCACATCATACTGACTACGTCCATGAAGAAACTAGAGATGCTCAACTTAGTTCACTGCCCGAGGATGTAAAAACAGCAGAGGTTGAGCAGGACAATGACATACCAGTTCTTGAAGTAAGATCAGTTGAAGATATTGACATAGCTTTTAAGCAACTTCAAGAAGGAGTTGATGTTAATGATGTCATCCTTCCGAGTACAATTAAGGATCAGCTTGTTAGTGATGAATCTAGAGATCACGTGGAAGTTAATTCAGACCTTCAAGTCATTGAAGCCAGATCCCTAAAAGATATTGATGTTGCTTTAGAGAAAATATCTGAAGATAATCAAGGTGAGCTGCCAGAAAAAAGAGATGCAGAAGATGCTTCAGTCAAACTGGAAGCAAATGAAGATGGCTCAGTGAAGTTGAATGAATCATTTGATGTATCAACCAGTGCTGAAGAAACGAGCAGAACTCCAGTTGATAAATTGGATAATGTATCCATTAGCGGCTCTAGTAATAAGGAAAAATCTCACAGTAGGAAATCTAGTTCTAGTTCCAGTTCGAGCTCTAGCGATGATTCTGATTGATGCCGAGAGAAGTCATTTTGAGCGAGCCGAAAGAGTTTTTTCTTATTTATGTTGTTTTGCGTATTTTTCTTTGGAAATGGGAGTTTGAGTTTCTTTCTAGCCTCGGAAGTACCATGGGGTCTTGGCTAATGGTAGTCAGGTCAGGTTTCTATAATTTTGATGGATTGGTTTCTTCAAGAATGAGTTTTGGTTTTATTTCTTGAAGCTTGCAGTTTTTTGGTTAAATTTTACCCTTCATTGTGAGCAATTTGGTATATATATAGGGTGAGAGCTTATTTCCAACAGTGTTGCCTCATGTGTAGTCCAAAAGAAATTGGATTTTTTGTACATTATAAATTTGATTATAGAAATGGTGATTGAATTTGTTTCTATGTATACATCAAGTAGCCATTTCCGGGTTCTTTTTCCGACTTATTTTCTTCCTCTTTGCATAAGAACTGTTTTGTTTATTGAGGGCCAGAAAATGTAGTAATATTCCTCAATTTTGGCTGTGCCACTATTGACCAAGTCAATTACTTCAGCCCTTTTAATTTGGATGTTTATTAATGAATGATGATGAGTTTGTAGATTTAGGGTGCATATGGAAGAATTTATTTACAAAACTTTTTTGTAAGAATTTAGATTAGAACTTATGAAAACAGACGGTCATTAGCGTATTTTAATAAGCTTTTCAAGAAACTTTTCGAAATAGATTATAACTTGTACAAAGCGCTTATATGAAAAGTTAAAAGACAAAGACAAAGCCTTCCCTAACCTATGCCAGTTAGTTTTCTATACAGTATGCAGATCATGGTTCCCGAATTATTATTGTCACGAAGTAAACAAAAATTTAAAACACAAGCACGGTAAACAGATCTTCACTTGTAACAAATCTATCTTATGAGAGAGAAACTGTTTACAACAAACAGAAAGTCTCCTTAAAAGAAAATTACATTACAAGATATGTCAGAGCTATGTTCTCTTTTACTAGCTAAATTTTTCATTTTTGTGGTTTAAAAGTATGATAAACTATGTTAATATTTCTAAGTATACCTAATTTATAAGCCAATTACAAGAAAACAAGTTACTGCTTTTGTTTCTTGTTTGCTAGCCTCGAAGAAGTCTCAACCTGCATGCAAACGCATACGTGAGTGTCAATAAATACAGTGCTAGAGATTGTTGTCTGAAAATCATAAAGAACAATACATTAAATAATTTATGTAATTTCCATTTCCTTGGATTTATTTACTAATATGCTGACAGGAAAACATTGAGTACGTGCACAAAAAGCTACGTGGGACCTGCAATTTCAGCCAACTCTGAAGTTATGACGACTGTGGAGATAATTTTTTTTTCTTTCAGTTACAAGCAATTTAGTTCATTAGACCAAGAATAAAGGTTTCCAGTGGTCCTGTAACTTTCAACATATATCCTTCATTGGGTGGCATCACTAACTTCTTCAGATATAATTGATAAATCAATTACAAAATGTTTGTTTATAATTTTCACAGGCAATTAGCAAACATGTAGAAAGGGATAGAATACTCGGCATTTTCACTTATTATTAGAAAATTGGCAATTTGCCCCATAATTTAATGGAGTGATCTGCTTTTCCTTTTTATTACTATCAATCTCATGATTAACTCCAATTCAGAGGAAGCAAGTTTTTACTTTTTATACTAGAAAAAAAAAAAAAAAAATCTTCCTATTTTTCAACAATAAACTTTTGGTAAACTCTGATAATTTGGGGTTTATCTTCCTATTCATCGTCAAAAATCATAATCATAACAATAAATATAAAAAGAATGTCTTACAGCATGTAGGCGTTCACTGATGAATGTCATGGATCTCAGCATAGCCTCAAGTGTATCCCTCGTAAGCTGAAACTTAACCTCTGTTTCGCCTAATGTAGACTTGCTATAATCATGCAGCTATAAAAGAAAAGCGATATTAGAAGGATATATTTTCATACTAAAACAACATTACAATGCTATACCACAGCACTGCTGATAAAATGATTTCAACATTAGAATACTTCTCTACAAATTACCTTAAGGCTGATTATAGCCACTCTCTCTGCAGGGGATGAGCCACGATTCTCCATGGTCCAAGTCATTGATTTGAGGTGAGGAAGGCTTTCCTACAATTTTATTCTATAATTATAACAAAGAAAGAGAAAAAAATCCGAGATAGGCCAAAACACATACTATTTGCATGTTCACATTACTTCTTAAATCTGTACAAGAGAAATTATCAGGCATTCTAATCAGTAAATAAACTAAGCACCATCTAGCTAACCAAATCCCATTCTTAACTATATCTTCTCCTTCACAATTCCATATTATTTAAATGATATCTTAACTTAGTTATTTTTTTCAATTCCCCTTCATTGATCTTCAAAATACAATTGCCATATATCCTTTCCAATACTTCTTCAAACTTGCCTAGCACCAGATCTTTTGAAACTCTTCTAATTTCAGGCATTGTACTAATTTACGTAGCTGAATGAAACTCACCATATAACACAAAACATCAAGTAACTTCTCTTAAAGAAAAGATTGTGTAATTTAGTTTGGAAAATTTGACACTGTAGCCAAAAATTAACAGTAGAAGGAGAAGATATGCCGCTAATGCAAAATCAATGATACGATACAACATAAATAAAAAGAAATTAAAAAACCAATGCACCTCAAGAACCAAGGAAGTAATATCACATTGGAAGCATGTGGGCAGCCCTGACACATTAACATCAGCAACAAGTGATGTTGGTACTCCCAAATCACCGCAGTTCAGCCGAGCAAGAGAATCGCTGTCTTGGCGAGGCCACAAAGATGTTGACATCGAGGAAGAAGGTTCAGAGGAAAATGATGGATGGACAGTTGTTCTGACCTGACAGGAAGCATCTGTCCATGGCAACAAATCCTAAATACATAAAAGAAAACGATGAGATGAGAGTGGGAAGGAGAAGAATAATACTATCCAACTCCATCTATTAAGAATCACTTTGAATAACTTAAACTTGTCCATATAAGATTATAGGAAAAGAAATACTAAAAGAACTTTGCAACAGTTACAAGTTTTTTAAACAATAGTCTTTCATATAAGTAGAAATTAGCTCATACATGTAATTTTATTTTTAGAAACTCTCATTTAACTTCTCTATGAACACCTATAAGGATTCATTCGTAAGCGAACACCCCATAAAGTTCTTTAATTGAGAGGTTTCTAAAGTCAAGCTAAGCTAACGCATTGGATTTTCAGCCTTTTTTTTTATTGAAAAATCACCTGTGTAGATTTTTATAGTAATTGTTTAACTTACAAAAATAAAATAAAAAATCATGTTCAAGATTATTTTGAATATCTTTTAAAAATATGAAACTATAATTGTAGCCACGGCACCAATGTTTTTAGTGATTTCATGAAGAAACTTATTTAGCACCTACACTTCACATTGAAGGTGTGTATGGTGGAATTAAAGTTAGAGTGAGTTTGTGTCTATCTCTCTTATCTTATTTATTATTTCTTTTTCATATTTTTTCTCTCTTATAAAATAGATAAAATTACACTAAAGTCGACTTGTTTTTCCACATTAAAGTCACTGAATCCCAATTGTGTCTGGTGTCTGACGCTGATACCAATTCCACGGCACTGATGCATATGGTTACATTTAATTATTCAATTTTTTTAACTTATTACCGATGTCAACTTGTCGGTGTATCCGATGGTTGTAATATATCAATTTTGCATTAAATTTCAATAAAATAAACTAAAAAAAAATGACCTGTTGTTGTTGTTGTTGAGAAAAATCGTGGTTCCAGCAATCTCGATTATTCTGAAAAGAGAGTAAAAGAATAGTCTGCAACTCTAGCGGAAGATCAGGAGGAAAGAATTTGAGAAGCTGATCATGGGTCAAATTTCGAGAAACAAATATTCTGATAAGCCAGCGAAGAGAAGCCAAAAGAGGATCGAGTTGGGAAGGTGAAGAGAGGTTGAGAAGAGATTGAAAATGCGATTTTTGGGAAGAAGGAAGACCGGTTTTCCTTGTGTTCCAGAGAGTGGAGAGGATATGGTTCAGTATTTCCTCTGATTTTATGCACTTCAGTTTGTGAAGTTGTTGTTGTACCTCTTGCTCCATTCTACCGTTCTCCTCCATTTTCACATGGAACTGGAACCTTGTTCTCTTCTCTTCTGTTGCTTCTTTTTTTTCTCAGGTACTGGGATCCTTTGAAGTGAGTAGTACACACGAAATTGAGAAAAAAATCAACTATATTTGGGTAAATACCCCTTTCCCTATAATATAACACGTGCGAATTCTGGTTTTAGTCTTTGTAAAAACAAATATAGATTATGTCCCCTATCATTTTATATTCTTTCACTTTTGGTCCTTTGTTGTAACATGCTACCAGAATCTGCTGATGTGTTGCTGACTATGTAATTATTTTATTTTATTTACATTTATTTAAACAATTGAAATCAAATTTTTGAATTAAAATAAATTAACTTATAATAAAATGTAAACTCCATCTTCATCTTTCTTATTTGAGGTATGCTAGCGTCAAATGCTCATGCACTCTCTCTTAGACAATTTCTCACTTATTGGACCACGTCACCCACTTTCTTAAACAATGCAATTGGCTACCTGTTCATCCTTTTTCCCCTTTTACTTCATCTCTCTTAAACTGAAGATTAACACCACCGCCAATATCCTTCAACCTCACCCGTCAATTGCCTCATACACTACCACCCCTTTCCCCTTCCTTAAAGGATTGCTCAATAAAAATTGGTCCTTTTCATTCTAACTTTTTTTTCTCCATGCAGCATTTATATTGAATTTTACAGATGTAGATGATGACATAATATATGTTTGCTATTTTCAGAAACAATCTTGAAACAATTACATGAATTGAACATTGCTGCAACATTCTCTATGGTTTCTTAAACCAATGTTTTTGAAGATTACGTGAATTTCATGAATAATATATCCCTTCTTTGGCCAGTTGGATGTAGGGGTAGTTGTTGTTGATTCATGAGATAAGGTGAAGAAAGAAGAGAAAAAAAACGATTGTGTAATACGTGAAGCAGAGCAACATGTTTCTTTTAGTTGTTGTCTTCTTTTGAGATACGGTGTTGTGCTTGAAAAACCCAGTGAACCCATTCAGTTGTATTGAAAATCAATTTTTTTTCCTGTTTTTTCTTTTAATTAAGAGGATGGACTTTTCTAAAACCAGCATAGCCGGTTAACCGGTTTGTAGAAAGGTTTTTTTTATTTTTTTAAGTGACGTGGTCCGATGGTTGGGCAAGTGCTCAAAAGAGAGTGTTTGAGCAATTGTCATTAGCATTTCTCTTCTTATTTTGTTCTTGAAGCTTCACCTTCTTCATCACCAAGTTCATCCCAACCTTCATAAGAAAAAATCCAGAAAAACCTAAACCTCTTAATTTCAAATCCTTAAATCTCAAAATCCCTAAATTTTTCAATCACAAATTGCTAAATCTCAAATCTCTCAAAGACAATATTTCATGTAGCCACTGCAATCTATCATTTTCCTCCAAAAGTAGTTTGTTCGTTGCTGTTAACTTCATGGTCCTTGCTTTTCAATTGTCCCCCTTCTTTCCTCTACTTCTCTATGCACCTGCAAAATTAATTAACACCAGTCCACAATACACATACACCGTCAATCCATAATACACAGCCGCCGAAGTTTAAAACAAGCAAAAAATTCAAATCTGAAACTCATCGTAATAGTCGCATCGCAAACGCAATTGGAGCGAGGTTTTTGGCTTGTTTTCCATAAACACATTCATCTCCTAAATTTTACAGGAACCCATACAATGTTTTTCCAGAAAAATCAATAGAAATAAAAACCCAAACACATATCATTTTGATCCATTGGGTTGTGCGTGTATGAATATCCATTTGCAGTTTTAGGGTTTCGAATTTCCCTCTTCTTCATTCGAATCTGGGCTTCGAATTGCTTTTGTCCGTTTGTTTCTTAAAACTTCATATCTGAATTTTTAAGTTGGGGTTTCATTTGGTTTGTGGTGTTAATTGATTTGGGAGTTTCAATTTGATTTAGGGTTTTGCATTGAAGAAGAAGAAGAAGAAAGAGTGTTTGGAATGGGTCGAGTTGAAACAAGAGAAAGACATAGATGAAGAGGGAGATGAAGAGGGTTTGTATCGAGAAAATAAGATGGAAAGCGGTCTGTTGTTTTGTTTCTATTTTTTTATTTTTCTAATTTAATTATGTTTTTAAGTTTTTGTTAATAAGTATAAAATAATTATAAATCAAAGAAAAGCCACATGGAAATAAATTTAATAAAAGAATTACATGGTCAGCTAGACACGTCAGCAGATTCTGCTGACATGTTTCAACGAGGGACTGAAAGTGGAAGAATCTCAAATAATAGAGACAAAATCTTTTTTTTTTTATAGGGAACAAAACCGAAATTCGTTCATATTACAGGGACGAAAAGAGGTATTTACCCTACTTATTTTAACGAAACTACGTCCATGGCAACAGGGTGTGGTGGGGACGGATTTTACCTAACTCATCCACATCCCCAGCCTCACTGCACTTATATGTTATCCATATCATCGTTGCCTTTGATGGATTTGGGTATCTCCGCTCCATCTCTCACAATGAATAATTTTTTTAATTAAAAAATAATAATAAATTTAAACTCTATGGGCAATGTTGTAATACATTATCCAACAATGCGTTCAATTTAACATTTTCTTAACGGGATGATTTGATTTCTCCTTTAAATATCAATGGTATAATTTATAACATGACAATTATCAAATCAAATAACATGATATATCAACATATATCCAAAATATCAATGTTCTAAATTAACTCATAGTTCAAATTATCAAAACAACATAACCAGGTACAAACCACATCATTGTTCATTGAAAATATATATAAAGAAAAGAGAGAACTCGTAAAAGAGGGCGACTGTTGTCTGACACTGACAGTGTGAGTAAAATGATTTAAAATATGAGTTTCTATTTATATAAAACGAGTAATAAAGTAATTTTTTACGTTCGGGACGGGTTACGGTACATGTTTAGGGTGGGTATTGAAATCATCGTCACATATCCCATACTCGTGCTTTAAAACCGGGGAAAGCACGAACCCAATCAAAAGTTGGGAAAAACCATCAAATTTGGGTGGGTTCGGGCGGGTGTTGGCGAGTACAGATTTTGTTGCGATGTCTACTATTATTTTTCTCTATAGACATAAAGTCCAAAAAACCGACTTATAGGCTGAATTTTATTCGTGATTTTTTACTAGCATGTTTAAGACGTTAAATATGTTGAGACAAAATCCTTATTTGATGTTTTAAAGATTACAAACATATTATATTTATTTAATCTTGTAATCTACTAATTCTTTTTGTGAGAATTTGTTTCATGAGAATGTACTGAGAACGTTCTGGCGCATACGAAGAAATTGGAACAGTACATCAAAAGTGAATAAGTCTGCACAGCAAGAAAGCATGGCAGATTATGATATTGCAAGATGTCTCTTGGGCCATTGAAAAAAGGTTCAACCCATTTGGATGCAAAAAGCTCATTAAGAATAAAAGCACATGGCTTATGAAAGCATGACATCATTAAAGAAAAGGACAATGACATAATCAGATTGGGCAACAAGTAAACAGCTCATTACAGCTGGTTATCTCCTTCGCAAGCAAGCTA
>Ga0228710_1002929_pt1 | contig 27144 bp, 21 predicted proteins | sample MedpolnodulmetaG_FD_177995 | JGI IMG/M metagenome (GOLD analysis project Ga0228710, IMG submission 177995) | Root nodule microbial communities from Medicago polymorpha collected in Santa Monica, California, United States - pink nodules | ecosystem: Host-associated > Plants > Roots > Nodule... | reverse complement strand
TTTTTTGAGATTGTGCATGTCGATCACTCTCAATTGTCACTTAATTTGATTCTTTCTGAGTTTATATGCAACTCTACAAGTAATAATATAGCCAATTTGATATTTTATATATGAAACTCTACAAAACTCGTGCATCGCACAGGTTAGAGTCTAGTTATAAATGATGATGGTTCATTAAATCTATTTGATTTAAAGATTTTTTTTAGGAAGTTATATGTATAAATATAAAGATCCTTCAAAAAAATGTATAAATATAAAGATGATTAAGATGTGTTAACCGCGTAAAACTTTTTACCAAAAACCATATAAAATTAAATTCTTTAATATTTTTTTGAACAAGGCAAGATGAGATGCATTAATAACAACGACGGTTCATCGCGTATAAGGTGTGCAAAGAAAGAAACGTTCAAAAGATATACAATGTCATTGGTGCCAAAAAAGCGAAGACACCATCAAAAAACAACAAAATAATTACATGCGGACACCCATATAAAGAAGCGGATGTTCCATCAATCATGATAACTGTAATTGAACGACACCTGCTTTGATTTCAACCACAAAAAAGAATTTAACTTAACTTTATCAATGAGAACATATGGATCTGAAGCCGTATTTTTGAAGATACAATTATTCTTGTCCTTCGAAAGAACCCAAACACAAGCAAGCCAGACAGCTTTAAAGAATATGTGTGAAGATTGCGGCATGCCCGCCATATAGAAAAATTGAACAAAATGATGTCAAAGCTCATGTGGGGCAACCGAATATATACCTAGCCAAGTCCACACATGGTTCCAAACACTGTCACTAATCCCACAACCTATGAAAAGATGATATGTCGTTTCAGTATTACCACAACCGGCTGCACACTCTAGCGTTGTAGATTGAAGGATACTCCTTCGCGCCAAATTGTCTTTAGTCGGTAATCTATTGCGGAGAAGACACCACAGGAACAAAGATACCTTCGAAGGGATGTGTTTGTGCCAAACATCTTCTGCAAGGTTTCTAACCACAGGTTCATCTGACGTAGTAAAAAAGCGACATACACCACGCACTGAGTTACCATGAATAGGATCAAACAACCACTTCCACTTGTAAAGAACTTGTTCCTGCAAAACAATGTTATGTAATAAAGCAGAACACTCCCTCAAACTCTCCTCCACCCAAGCTAACAGACGGCGTCTCCACACCCACGCCCCTCCCCTATCCACCCACCCTAGCCTCTCCATCTCCTCCACCGAAGTATCCTTCTTTGATGTTAATTACTCCGTTTCAAATTATGTGTCTCTTTTGAGTTTTACGGTTATTAAATGATTAATAATATCAATTTTAATGGTAAAATGTATTTCGTTTATTAAAATATTCTTATTAACTATAGTTAGTGAAGTTGTTAGATAAGTGAAATGTAATACATAAAAGTTTGTTAGTGAAAAATAATTATAAAATATTATATATTGATATAGAGACAAATAATTTAAAACAAAAAAAGTCAAAAGAAAATCTATTTTGAGATGGAAGGAATACCTCTGTCTTTACATATAAACCCTTTTGATCAAAAAAAAAAAAAATCCTCTGATTCCAAACTATTCAAATATTAATCGCTAATTTACATGCTCGTTTTTAGTCGGCACCTTTTCGCACAACACAACAATTCCCATATTACAACCCTTTGCTTTAAGTTAATAGAAAACAGGTGTGATATTACTCCTGTGGTCCTATAATCAAAGAAGATGCCGTGTATAGACTGCAAGACAAAATGTGTAGTTTCCGAAGACTTAGACTATATGGCATATGCACATTTCTAATTAGACTTTTCAATTTTCCACCGTTTCAATGATGTTCTATGGCCTTTTATAAACTGAGGCACCACTCCCACTTTCTACTCACAAAACAAAACAGAGTACACTTTCTTGTCAAAATGAGTTCTCTCATAAAAACATTTCTATTTTCTCTCATTACTCTCTCTTTCACCTATACACAGGCAGCAACGTTCGATATCACAAACAATTGCCCTAACATTGTATGGGCCGCAGCCGTACCAGGCGGCGGTAAACAACTAAACCGTGGCGAAAAATGGACCATCAACGTAGCTGCAGGAACCACATCGGCCCGTATTTGGGCCAGAACCGGTTGTAGCTTCGACGGTTCAGGGAACGGTCGATGTCAAACCGGTGATTGCGGCGGTAAGCTGAACTGCCAAGCTTACGGTACAGCTCCAAATACACTAGCAGAATACTCTTTAAACCAATATATGAATTTGGACTTTTTTGATATATCTGTTATTGATGGATTCAACGTTCCTATGGAATTTAGTCCAACTTCTAATGGCTGTACACGTGGCATAAGATGTACGGCAGATATCATCGGACAATGTCCTAATGAGCTTAAAACTCAAGGTGGTTGTAACAACGCATGTACCGTTTTTAAAACCGATAATTACTGTTGTAATTCTGGTAATTGTGGGCCCACTAATTATTCTCAATATTTCAAGAATAAGTGCCCAGATGCTTATAGTTACCCAAAGGATGATGCGACAAGTACATTCTCTTGCAAAGGTGGAACCAATTACAAGGTTGTCTTTTGCCCATGAACTACATGCAGCCTTGGGGTCGATTAATTACTCTTAGCTCTATATATACTACATGCACTAAATATAGAAAATAAATTGAAAAGGTGCATGTGTGTGTGCACTTTGTGAGCTTATCTATATACGATGAGCAAATCTAATTTATAAATAAATTTTCGTGAAATAAAGAAAGAAACTATAAATCTTCTTACGTGATCATAATTACTTATTTGTAGCTTAACCTTTGCGTTATTTTCGGCCAGTTGTTTGATAAGTAGGGGGTGATCGTACGAAATAGCCACTAACTGTAAAACTTTGGAAAATTGACTAGTTGAGTCAAGTGTGGAAATAAGATAAAAACAAGAGAGAATATTCTCGTTTCAAAATAATTAATTTATTTGATCATTTCATATCTATTAAGATAAATGTATAAATAAAAAATGAAGAATATTATTTTTACTTATAGTATTTTTTACCATGTATTCTTACTATGTATTGGTATATTAAATGTTGAATTTGGAGTGATGGAGATGTTATTAGTTAGATGGTACAATTGTAAGAGTAGAAGTGTTCAAATTGAGAATGTCAATTATTTTGATACAAATTCTTGTTGTAAAAAGATAAGTTATCTTCGACGGAATAATAGTTTTCAACCTTTCTGTTTAAAAAAAAAACATTAGTAGTTTGAAATATCAGCTTCTCAATGGTTTCGTGGAATCAACATATTAGGCAGTAGGCACAAAGCACTGAAGAAACAACTATAAACGTACATAAACTGTTATTGACTTTTAAGACTAAGACTAATTAATGGTTTACTAGAGAGTATAAACTGCTATAAACTAGAGAGTATATTAGAAATTGGTGATGAAATTTATTTATTTTGGGAAACAAAGGGGCCTAAGCCTGAGTGGTAATGAAATTTAATCCCAACTATCTCAGTTATCTGTTATTTCCATCAATTTTACCGCTTTTTAGTTTATGAACAAACAACCAATTACAAACATTAACTTTAGAATCATATTAATTGTTTGTTGAACGACTTTAATATACACCAAGTCTATGTGGATACAATAAAAACAAGGGTTTGTCTGACATGTGCAATATTGCACATGTTAAGATAATTAAAAGTAGCAAGTTTTTATTGAAACCAACAATTATTTAACAAAAAGTTATATATTTAATACAAAATGTTTAAGTTCCAATGCAAAATTACTATTTTAAATTTCTTAACATGTGTAAATTTGCACATGATAGAAAAATCCTAAAAACAAATAATTTGATACCGCTAATGTACTATCACCAAATCCTCGAAGAAAGAGAAGTATAGGCAAGGTAAGAAATAACAACAGAGCAGACCGTGGTAGGGGCATACATACTTTCAACAAAGAGAGAATTAAATTCTACAAGTGTCATAAACTAGCTCATTATCAATATGAGTTTCCAAACTTTGAAGAAAATACCAACTATGCAAAATTTGATGGCGAAGAAGTAATTTGATAAATAGGTTTGGTTTCTTGTAGCAATCATTTATGTGGTTATAAGAAATGGTTTTATGATCTTGATGAGTAGTTTAGAACCATTGTAGAATTATGAGTCAATTTCAGAATGTAACTCAGGTCATTAAATAAGTTTTTTACATACCTGGGTTAGAGAATCATCTCCTAAGAGGTTAATTATTGTATTAACAAACAATACATGTAATGTATATCATCGTGATGAGGGGTTAATTAATCAATCTCATATATATGTCATTCAAATTGTTTCTGTTTCCATATTCCAATCAGGTTTGTAGATATGGCCATCTTAACATTAAAGGATTAAGAATTTTGGTCCGAAATGAGTTGGTGAATGGTCCGCCAACTATTGAAGATTCTACCACTATAGGAAAGCTTTTGGAGAGAAACTAAAAAATTACAGCTTGTTCATGCAGATATTTGTGGGCCAAGTCTTAGTTTAATAGTGTAAATATGAACCAAAGTTATGGTTTGGTTACCCGTTTCGTTACTTACTAACCGAACCGAACCAAAATTTATATTTTGAATTTTTTAATCTTTTGTGAATTTAATTGTTTTTTTGTCCTTTTTTAATGTAATGGCAGGAAACTTTCTATTTTATTTTAGTTGTAAGCACATGCAAATATTTTTTTTTAAAAGAAGCACAGGCAAATAATTATGAGTATCAGGAATAAACATTTTCCAATACATTGATTCATAACCAGGAATAAACATTTTCAATACACTGGTAAGTGTTCAAATATGCTGGGAGGATAAACAGAACCAACCTGTCATACAACAAAAATCTCATTCATAAGCTAGCTATTCTAACTTATGACCATTGACATTGCAAATGTGTTTATCAATCTAAATTTTAGACATAATTTTGTCTCAAATCTCAATACAATGAAGCAAATCAGCAGTACAACAAAAATTGGAACATAGTGAACCAATGTTGCGGTTAGATTTTTATCCCTTCCCAGGTTCCTTTTGCTCATTCATTTTTCAGAGTTCATTGAACAAAGACATTCACATATCTGCATCTTCCATTGGCAGCACCCACACCTGTCCAATTGAAAACATCAAATTGAAATCAGAGAAGTTAAGTATCACACAGTTTCATCACAAAGAGTTACTTGTTATCCTTGCATCACCAAATCATTAGACCAACATGAAAAAACAAACAAATCAGCCATAAAAAAACAAACAGGAATATGACATTGTTTTTTTATTACACAAAAAAGGACATTGCTTTCAGGACTAATCCACAATTTCAGGCCTATCACAACCAAATCAGCCATAAATCACACAATTTCAGGACTCGAAGCGCAGTCATTACTCATTTGTGATGTTGCAGAGAAAAAGTTAACTTGGGATGTTGTAGATAAATTTACTAATTCCTTTACAATGTTTAAACATTTTTGAAGACTAACAATGTGGACCTATATAAAATCTCTAGTATTAAACCATATGAAAGCTTAACCAGGGGAAAACTATATAACAAACCTTAACTATTAACTAATCATCAGATTTCTGCATTTTCAAAAAAAAAATAAAGCCAGTGTTACCTTTATGATTCCAGTGGATGGTTGTCAATTTTCACCATCTAAGTGACTGGTTGTTGAGATGTTATCTCTACAAAAAAGGATATATATTAACCAAAGCGATCTGGTACACGTTGTAATCTAGATCAGACAGTGTAAATTCAAAAAATTATTTAAAAATACAAAGTTATAATTGTAATTTTTTACACTACACATTACATGGTGATTATTTTCTCTATTGTTCTTGCTCAATAGAAGTTTAAACTAACCTTGCTGAAGTTATCACGAGTGATTTCCAATTAAAAAATGATAAAAGTAATCAGGTTCAAAATTGATCAGTAGAACATCATAAACATAAAACAACATTTGCTTAGTTATGTCCCTTACCATGTTCAATTTATACTCATACAATCAAAAGATAACTTTCAAAATACACATACATATAGATAGAACAATTACCAGTTGTGTACTAATTTGGCATACCAGAAAATATTTGTTTCAATTTTCACCCAAATTAAGCATACCAGAAACTAATTTCCAAAAACTCAAATTAAGCATGCCCATAAACTAATTTGTAAAAATCCAAAAACACAAATTAAGCATACCCAGAAACATGTCGTTCAAAAAAAGCATACCCAGAAATCAAAACTAAGAACTATATTCAAAAACAAAAATCAACCCTAGAAACCCAAAACAAGCATACCCATAAGCTAATTTGTACCTTAGATTCTTCAGAGAAGATGATTTGAAGAAGAGGTGGAAGGTAGAGTCGCAGTCTCGCAGAAGAATGAGCTTCGATTGAAGAGAAGAGGTAGACTCGCCATCACTGTCGCAGAAAAGCATGGAGAAGAGGTAGACTCGCCATCAGTGAGCTTTGATTGAAGAGGTGGAGATTGAAGATGGTGAATTTGATTGAATTTGAAATGAAATTAGGGTTTAGAAAAAGGGTTCAGATTTTTGTGTGAAAACTGAAAGGGAATTAATTGATTTGTAATTGTTCGGTTCGGTTTATAACAATTAATTACGATTAACAATGGTTTGGTTTAGTTAGTGAACTGTTTTGAAAATAATGGTTCAGTTAATTTTGATATGGTTTGTTTCGATTAACCGGTTCGGTTCAGTTATTGGTTAATTTTGCCCACCCTATGTCTAAGTATACAAATTATTTCTAAAAATAAGAATCAATGGAAAATTGTTGGCACTTAATATCTGCGTGAATGACCACATTTTTACCAGAAATGATGAAGTCATGTTTGAAGAATTCAAAAAATCATTGTAGAAAGAATTTGAAATGTCTAACATAGCAAGGATGAGCTATTTCTTAGGTATGAAATGAGCAAAAGGTTGATGTTACTGAGTACAAGCAAACTCCTATTAAGATGCATGGAAACTCCCATATGCATAGAGTTTTAAGATATTGGGTTAAATATGGTTTTAGTTCTTACATTTTGCGCCTCTTTGAAGAATAGTCTTTACATCTTATTAAATGTTTTTAAAATTCTTACCTTTTATCTCCGTTATCAAAATTAGTCTCTCTTGTTAATTCTCTAACAGAATGCTGATGTGGCAGTTAGCGGGTTCCAAAATGTAAGGACTATTATTCAAAATCACGCAAAATGTAGGGACCAAAAAACATATTTAACCCTAAAATAATTCGGACCCACTAACGGCCACATCATCATTTCGTTAGAGAATTACAAGCAATGACTAATTTTGATAATGGAGATAAAAGATGAGGATTTCAAAACCATTTAATGAAATATAAGGACTATTCTTCAAAGGGGCACAAAATGTAAGGATTAAAAACATATTTAACCCTAAGATATTTGAAAGGAAGGGTGAACTAGAGACAACAAGGAAGAGTTATTGAGATTCACGATAAATATATTAATGTTTATAAATTTACATATAGTTTAACTTATTTGTGATTTTTATTTTGGTTCCATAATGAATTATTGTCACATTTAGTCCCTTAACTCTATTTCCGTCAATCAAATTTGTCTTTAAACAATAATATAAGCGAGAAACACTATACTCTAACCCAAAACTTTAAGGTGTTAGATTTATGAGTCATCTAACTTTATAAAGGATTCAACATCATTTTTTCATCTGATGTGTGACATATAACTCACGTTTGATACACCAACAATTCCTCCTTCAAATGTGAGTCAATCTATTCTTTATGGGTACCTCAAACGAAAGCTTTTTAATCCACGTGTACAGTCGTTGCTGCACTCAATGGAACCCACCGCTTGAACACCTTGTTTGAAAGACTTTTAACGCAAAAAGTCGGTTGAACCCTTCGTTGAAACTCAGCTTTGATATCACTGTTGAGTCATGAGGGGGTCCAAATGATCATCACATTGAGTTTTGAACAAACATACAAGTGAGAGACACACCGCATGTTAACCCAAAACCTTAAGACACTATGTTTAAAGGTCATGTCACTTTACAAAGTGTTCAACATTCACTTTTATCATTTGATATATAACATACTAACATAATTTAGCTTTATTTTTTAAAAAAAACTATGAGAAAGACGAATTTTGTTGATGAAGTAGAATAAAGAGACCTAATTACGACAACAATTAATTATGAGCTCAAAATAAAAATCATAAATAAGCAAAGAGACTTCCTTAAAGAAAAATAGGCTAAGAGACTAACTATATAATTTAGCCATTTAATATGTTTAGGCCTTATGTAATGTGTTGTGGGCTTCAACCCAATGTGTAAAATTACTATTATTGTGTGGAAAATTCCTCTTCTCCATTTCATTTTTCTCATTCCCACCTCGAATTTTCTAATTAACTACAACGACAATTAACTACCGCTTGTTATCCAATGACAGCTAATTTGCACTTCCCCAGCGGCAGTTAACTGATGTTACGTTCTTTTACAACAGACACATCAACCCATTTCTTCCATTTCACAAAACTCAATCTCTAAAACTCTCAAATCATCCAACATCAAATTTCTTCAAATTCAAATCAGCCACCACTCTAATTACAAATAAGTTTTCATAATTCATTACCATATACATTTTATGTTTATATGTTACATTTTTCCTCTTAAATTAGAAATGTTTTAGTTTTAGCCAGGGTTTATGTAAATTTTGATTATTTTTTGTAGTAAATGATTAAATGTTTACATGTTTATGTTATGAATCCTTGTTATACTAGATTTAAGTTGATTAAATGTTTACATGTTTATGTTTTAATTTTTAGTTTAGGGTTTATGCATATTTTGCACTCCAAGTGCTTGATGAAATGTTTGAAATAGTTTTTCATTGATTGTTTTTAATTTCTTATGGTGTAGATCGACGTAACGTTAGTAGATCTGAAGAATCACTGGACCAAATCAACCAATGACACAACCACATAGATACAAGGAGGGTAGACGGTGTAGGGTATCGACGTTCATGGATTGACTCAGTCGGGAGATTGGAGTTCGTCAGATGATACTCACAAATGACGACGACGTGAGGAACATATTCTCGATATGTGGTCAGTACAACACTAAATGACCGATGGAGTTGGATGTTTCGTTGCTGAGATCTTCTGAAGATATTTTCAAGAGTTTGATTTGACATTCTCAAGAGTATTGTGAATGAATGAATGTGATGAACTTAAGGCATTGTGAATAAATGAATGTAGTGGTAGCCGATGATAAATATTGTGAAAAATACAAGTTTAAGTACTTAAAAAACATCAATTATGTCAAGAATTGATGTTCTGTTCGCATACATATAACAGGCGCATGTTAACTGCCATTTGGGGGTCAACTGCATTTAACTTTAGGAGTGTGTGTTTGGCAACACGTTTTTAGGCTCCAAAGTGGGTTACTTTTGCCAAACACCATTTTGCCAATTTTCATGTTGTTCGGATGAATGAAAAAGCAAGTCTGGAGACGTGGTTTTTGTTCCAAAATGCAGTTTTTCTGAAGTTGAGATTCGGAGCTTCCACAGCAGATTCAACAATCACGTTTTTCTCTGAAAGTGTAATTTACCTAATTACCCATGTTCACATAAAATTCTTCTTCACTTCAAATGGAGATCTTGTTTTTTTAGAGAGATGGAAGGAGCTGTGAGCTACGGAGTGGCAGCCGTGGAATGGAGTTGTTTAGAAAAGAAACTGGAATGTATCTTTTGTTGATAATTGTTTTTGTCAAATTTTTTGAAAATATATTAATGTTATTTTAATTGGTGCTGAAAATATATTAATTATAACTTCTTTTTTTAGGGGATTTTAAAAATAATTTTTGAAGCAATAAAAATCCATTTATTATAAGTAATAATTATTTAAAATAAAAATGAGATATTTAGTTCTAAATAAAATTAAAAGGATGATTTAAAAAAAATATAATTAAAAGGATAATTTGGTCATTTTACATTCAAAATCAATGTTAATGCAAACTCTATCCCTCTTGATTGCTAACATTTTGTTGATCATGTGACCTGTCTCTTTGTGGAATATGCTATTTAAGGATCCGGCCTCGTCTCTCCTTGAACGCTGGGACCCAATTGTGCTGCTTTTCTTTTACGTGATTGTTTTGAGATCCCTTATCGTTATCTATAGTTATCATGAAGATCCTACCATTGCCAGATGATGATAAACATAAACTCATGAACTGTGTGCCTCGCCAAATTAAATTTAAAAAGTTTATTATTTTTATCAAGCTAATCCCATTATTGTTGAGTTTGACGTCTATACTACGTAGCTGTATAAATTAAGATGGCCCCATAATTTTGATGCAAACCGAATATGAACCAATCGATTTAGCTAAATAGATAAACTTCAAGTTCATTATAGATAGATAAACTTGTGGTTAAAGATAATACTTTAGGCAAGTGTGTCCCCATAGTTACCGCCTTAAAATCCTATTTCAGTTAAAAAAAAGTGCAAACGAACAATTTTTGTTACGAAAAAGAAACAAAGTAAAGAAAGAAATAAGAGCTTCGTGATGACGCGCGATTGAAAGGGAGCTTACATGGTGATCCTATCCACAAGCTAAAAATATGGGACCCACACGTAAAACTCGAATTAATTATTATTGCATTGGCTTACCATAATAGAGGGAGACGCGCGCCAAACTTAACAAATCAAACGGATTATTATAAAAAGAAAGAGATTAAAATTATATATACTATTATCACTAATAAATCTTTAAAATTAGCAAAAGTGCATTTAACTATTATCACTAATAAATTAGAAGTGATATATATATATAGCAGTATATATACTATTAAGTTGATTAGATACACTAATCTTGAAATGCAAGATTTATTTTAGGAGGCAGAGTGTAACTGTAACTATAAATTCCGAATCTCTAGCTCTCTATCAATCAATCAATCATCCGAAATCTGAAACCAAAACAACAAGTTTCTCCATAATCTTCTTCTCTGAATCTCTCTCTCTCGTTCCAATGGTTTCATCTTCCCAAAAGATCCTGGTCACCGGTGGTGCTGGTTTCATCGGCACTCACACGGTGCTTCAGCTTCTTCAAGGTGGTTTTTCTGTTTCCATTATTGATAATTTCGATAATTCTGTTATAGCAGCTGTGGACCGTGTTCGTGAACTTGTTGGTCCTCAACTTTCTCAGAATCTCGATTTCACTTTGGGAGATCTCAGAATTAAAGATGATTTGGAGAAACTCTTTTCTAAAACTAAGTAAGAAAGAACTTAATAATCATAATTTCATTCACTTTTTTTTTTTTTTTTTCTTTTTTTTTTTTTTTTTTTTTTTTTTTTTTTTTTTTGATGGAATAATAATAATATTAGATTCGACGCGGTGATTCATTTTGCTGGATTAAAAGCTGTTGGTGAAAGTGTTGCAAATCCCCGTCGCTATTTTGATAACAATCTTGTTGGTACTATCAATCTCTATGAAGTTATGGCCAAATATAATTGTAAAAAGGTTAGACAATTTTATTTATTTATTTTGCTCTACTTTTGATTATCATTTCGTAATGTATATCATTCAAAATGAAGAAATAGCTTAAACAAAACCACTTATATGGTAAGTGCGTTTAATTTAATTTTTTATTCCCTGTTTCTGCTTGTAATATCTTGAAATTATATATAATGGCAACTTAATTTTTTAAATCTTGTGATACCATAGAATGTTTGGATTTTCTGCTGCCATGCATTTCAATAATCGTGAATTCGATTATGATTATTGATTGCATGGAATGGAAGTTGATTTCGTGAAGTTAGAATAAGAGTCGTATGATCTTTATCTAACTTCTGAGATTTCGAGACTGTATGATTGACCTAACATGTTTGTGCTTCTGCACAGATGGTTTTTTCATCATCTGCTACTGTTTATGGTCAACCCGACACGATACCCTGTGTGGAGGATTTCAAGTTACAAGCCATGAATCCCTATGGCCGGACCAAGGTAACTATCACCCATCGGTTTGTTCTAGATTGCTTCTTTCATTCATTTTGTTTTCCCATTTGATGGTTTCAAGCTTGTAGTTTCAATCAAATAATAATGTGCCTGTTTTTGAGTTCTAATGAATTGTCTTTCTTTGCTCTTTGACACTTCACATTGCAGCTTTTCCTTGAAGAAATTGCAAGAGATATTCAGATAGCTGAGCCAGAATGGAAGATCATTTTACTGAGATACTTCAATCCAGTTGGAGCCCATGAAAGTGGTAAACTCGGCGAAGATCCCAGGGGCATCCCAAATAATCTCATGCCTTATATACAGCAAGTAGCTGTTGGAAGATTACCTGAGCTCAATGTATATGGTCATGATTATCCTACCAGGGATGGCTCTGCGGTATGTACAAGTCACACATATACTGCATTTTTTTTCTTTACAGAATCATATCACAATGACATTTAAAAATTCATACTTAGAGAAGAAAAAATTTATGTCATTTCAAATATTGGTTATAAAATTAAAGGAATACATCTTAATACATTTGTGCTTGGTATTTTGTCCGTGAAATATAAAATCCTAAATTTTTTAATCAAACGTCAAAACACTTTATTAGCTTTAAGACAACAAGTTCACTAGTATACTCTGTAGTGAAGGCAATAGACCATTTCTTAAAATTGTGACAGTATGACAAATTATTGGGTGATAAAGCAAATAACAGCTTAGATATACTTCATACTACTGCAGAAATGCTAATCCTCTTTCTGTTTTCTTAAATAAAATAAGGTTCGGGACTATATCCATGTGATGGACTTAGCAGATGGTCACATTGCTGCCGTGAGAAAGCTTTTCGCAACGGAAAACATAGGTGAGTTGTTCTTTATCTCCCCTTACTTATTGATACTGACAAATTTGTTTTTATCAGTAATATTATTACGTTAGCCATGTACTGGAATTGAAACAAAGATCGTAGGCAAATGTATCAAAGTATTTTTGCGTCTGTAGATTGATTGCCTTACATCTCTGTATGATTAAGTCAAAAGTGATAAATTGGTTTTCAGGTTGTACTGCTTACAACTTGGGAACTGGTCGTGGTACATCTGTGCTTGAAATGGTTTCTGCATTTGAGAAAGCTTCCGGCAAGGTAATTGTTTATCTTTCTGATATACATGTACATTTTATGCACAGTAGCACCAAAAAAAAAATGGAATAACCAATTAAGATTTCTCTTTATCCATTGGAAATTGTATCCTTTCAGAAAATTCCATTGAAGTTGTGTCCAAGAAGGCCGGGAGATGCTACGGAGGTTTATGCATCTACAGATAAAGCTCAGAAAGAACTTGGCTGGAAGTAAGTAATTTGAGCATTTTATAACTAAGCTTTTGTTGACTAAAAGATCAAGACTCTCAAAACAAAAAGATTGGCACATTGTGCATTACGCATGTCTGATAATCAACTTTTGATTTTACCCTGTAATTCTTGTTTAGTTATTAATAATCTGGACCTTTTCTTCAGGGCCAAATATGGTGTAGAGGAGATGTGCAGGGATCAGTGGAACTGGGCTAAGAACAACCCATGGGGTTACTCGGGGAAGCCTTGAAGAACAATTGGCAGGATTACTCAAGGAAACTTTGAATCATCAGCTTAACCAATATCTTTACATACAAATAGGCCTCCCATTGTTGAGGAAGACTTGATGCCTGTTTAGGCACTCAATAATCTTGAGAATAAAGTTTTGTCTGCTTTTTTTGAAAATAATGAAGAAAGCTAGACATTCTATTATTCAAATGTAATGATATTCCCCTAAAAAAAAAATGTATGATATTCTTTTTTACATAGATATATAAAAGTAATATTATCTTGAAACTGTAATTTTGTTTGCTTCTGAAGTAAAAGATATATTTGAAACTAAAGTGATCGTGAAACTGATAATGTGATATGTTTCTCGGTTCATTTGGCCAAGTGCTGTTCAATCGCAGGTAAAACTCTGCAGTTTACAGCAGAACTATTTGACATCTAAGAGAGAAAATAATGCATAACTATTCCAGTTGCTTCCTCAAAACAACGTTATAAACCTGTAGAAATGCTCTCCCATTTTGCACATTTTCTGAAATAGCAGTAACCCTTTTCATGTTGATCAATATATTATTCAATGTTCACTGATTTCAATAATCTTGTCTTTTCTCTTTTTTTCGACAAAGACGAATATTTTAGTGAAAAATCACGTGTACCATGCTTATCTTGTATCAAACTTTCTTTCTTTGGTCGCAAGCTAGCAATCAACAGAAAAGCTAATGTCATTGAATGTTGTTGCTTCATCATCGTCCAATATCCAACGCCTGTCATGTTTCAAAAATAAAATAAGTTTCGGGTGAAATGTAGAATCTTTCAAGGTTCACGTGAGATTGAACAAACACCGTCCTAATCCTTGAGTCTTGGCAATTTGCTTTCAATGAAGACGATGGAGATAATAATGTAACATTGAATGTGGTCTATAGAGAAATATTAACATAGTAAAACCCTTCATAAGTTATAGGGTCTTGCTAATCAGTGTCCTAAAGGCAATGGTTAAGGAATATATAAGTAGAGATTTTGTCTTGGAAATGTAAGCTGTTACAATTGACCAAGTAACAATTACACTACTTTTTATTAAAAAAATTACTTATTTTGGTTGCTTAACCAATGTCCTTAGGACACTGGTTAGCATTCTCCTAATTTATAATAACTAATGTTGTTCGTATGATTTTCCAACAAAAATATGATGGTTATCATATATGATTAATGTGGATCTATGTTTATCATATGACATATTTAAAAACAATTTTATTATGGTATAACTTATTAGTGGTTATTGCAATCGGTATTGACCCGTGCATCACATTAAGACCCATTCGTATTCATGAGATTGGGAATTCTCATCATAATATTAGTAATAATTTCGTGTGTCATATTATAGTGAATTGTAAGTAATGTGTTTAACTATATCTGCACGGGTAGACGATCTAGGTTAATTAAAGAGCCGATAAAATTGGTTTTTGTGGTTAAATGCAATGGTATATTGGTGAAATTACTTTTTGATTTATAGTTTTTTGTTTGTAAATATTTGCCCCTGATTTTGCATGTTCGTTGGACAAGATTTTTCCTATGATGTTTTTACATGTAAAGTAAGAAAGAGAGAGAAATGAAAAAGCGTGAAAGAAAAGAAACTTATATGTTAATAATGTATGTTTTCTACTCCGCTTTCTTTACTCTCATTCTCTCCATCAATCTCACTATCTCTCTTCGTTAAAGATTATAAGGCAATCAAGAGAGTGTGTTTGTGAGATTAAGAGAGAAATAGAAAGTAAATAGAGAGATGTAGAGAAAAGTAAAAGAGATAATTCAATTTTATGTCTGGATTATTGATAATGAATAAGTTTCAACTCTTTAACGAGTCTCAACTCACGAAAGAGATGACATATAAACATTTATATAAAAATAATTATCAATTAATGTTTTTTTGAAAGAGTTATCAATTAATATTTTGATAAACTTAAAAGAGAGAACGTTGATTATTTTTTAATTTATTGATTCATTTAATTATATTATTATTTTTAATTTTGTGAATATTTCAGGACAAAAATGATTTATAAAAGAATAGTATTTTCGTAATTTTAAAGTAATAAATAATTTAAAACAAATCAAGTCTTCTAAAACAATGATTGTTTTTAAAACTACTATAGGGCTGATCCTAGGATGTTGATAACTATTGTTGGAAAATTGATTGGAAATATGCACCACTAGGGACCAGCAAGGAAAAGAAGTCACACTCAGTTAGGAATTTAAGAAAATATATAAACAAAGAGTAGATTATATTATTTTAGGACGTGCTTCCTGTGGCACTATTTGTTTAAAAAAAATATATTAAAATTTAGAACTTAATAATATTTTATATTTTGTGGTGAACCGAGAAGAGGAAGAGATTGTAAAAACTACCAAACTATCCCTAGTGTGTGTAATTACCAAACAAAGGGGTGTATAGAAAAGAGTGGTCTATGTATCTTTTTCCTTTATATTTTGTGGTCTACCATCTATTTTTAATTTTTCTCATACTCATATGTCACACTACACTAGGCACTATAGTTGACATTTGGAATATCAAGTCTGAAAACTAAAATTTCCACAAGCCTGATGATTGGATTTAAATTCCTGCCAGCAGCGTGGAAACTGCACAGTGACTATTGGACTTGATCCTTCCACCCTCCTCAATCATCAACCCTCTTATATTTTGAAAAATCCTCAACTCTCTTATTACTCCATTGTTAACTTAATACTCAGTTTCTTGATGACTTATCATCATGACCATAATATTAGAACTCACCTTTGTATCAACAGAAGGCCTAAACAACTACACTTCCTATCTCAACCCTACCATAAAACCCTTCATCACACTCACCAAATTCCCTCCAACCACCTCAACACCACCTAAGGCATGTGATAATATTAACATGTTCCATGTACCACTCGATCCTACCTTCTTTTCAGACCCATCTTCCTGTCTATACCTTCAGGTTTTCACCAAGAGAAGAATCATGGGGCAGGCTCAACTTGGGTGGTGTTTTATTCCGGCTTCAGATATCGGGCTTCTTACACCGGGCTCAGTCCGGTACCTGAGTTACCGGCTACGAGGTAAAGACGGTTCCAGGGGACATGCCATAATCAACATCTCCGTCAGATTGGAGATAACAACGTTGATGTCATCGAACATGGACACATGTCACACTGTCATTGGGATCCCTGTGACAACCTTTCGGGAACTTAATCACCATGGTTGAAAGTGGTTTAGCGGGGGCAGTGACGCAGTGTCATCCCGAATTGGATTTCCTGATGTTACAGCATGAAGCTCTAACAAATATGAGCGGTTTGACATGGACAGTTGAGATCGTTTCACCCCATAAAACCGAGCTTCAAAATTGAAATTGAATTCTTTGATCTCAATCAATTACAATTACACTGTGAAAGGATGTGAATATGTTACAGCAGCAAATCCGTGGGACCGGGTCCGTGTCATCCTCATCCTACTTCTTTGTTTTGTCCTCATCTTGGACACTAACGTGTGTGTGTGTGATATTTTCTAATTTGAGAAAGTGGGCAAGGCCACTTGTTTTGTGATCTGTTTTGATTGATGTAACATCATTTTCTTTTTTTAGCCGTATGAATCTCTTTGCATGTGATGTGAGTTGGAAATATACATAAACATTTCGTGTTTTGATAAGTTTTAATAAAGCTATGTCTATTCCTTATTATTAATATTGAATCATTACAGACAGCGACAACCATTCAAAAGAGTAACGCATGTATTTCCAGCCAAAATTTTTGAATAGAAACTGTTGGCTGTTGTTTTTGGTAAGTATAGTGTTACTGTTTTTTTTCTTCTGGAAACTGTATAGCGATAACTGTTAAAGAGGCAAAGATATGGATTAAATAACAAATTTTACTCCTCTAAAGTGAACAATATATAAATAAAATGAGTAGTATTATAAATCAATGACTGACACCGTACTCTGTCATATGCATAACCAAAAAAATGTTGAAATAACCCTCCACTTTTTTTTACTTTACGAATAGATGAACAAAATTTGAATAAACCTTGTAAACATTACTGTAGAGCAACGTTTATTAACTTAAATGGGATGGTTTTTAATATTAATTTTCATCCTTTCTAACTAATTGAACTGACTTCTAATTCAGCAAAGCAAAATAACGCTGAAGATTTGAGTACTTGGCATACGCCATTAGTTTAAATTCAGCTCCTATCGCTCAAATCAAATAAAATGAATTATATAAAAAAATGGCATTTAATTGACAAACAGAAACAACGATTATCAGATAAACAGCAATGTTCAAAGTTAACAGTAAAAAAACTATAAATGATGTTCTTAATCCCGATCCACCGGTTTATTATTAAAATATGTCATAAATAAATGGACAGATTACAGATACATATGTCTATCAGGCTATCTCATTTGCGTTTGTGATTAGGAGGCTTTGAAACCTTGAATTACAAATATACAAGCAGCAAGGGATAATACATCCCTGCTTACACAAAGATTTAAAAAAAAAATATGTTTTTACTTCTTTCTTTTCTTGTGTATGAATGAATACATGCTGTTGTACAAAACGTCAGAACTTACAGATTGGCAAGTGTAAAAAGTGTGCCCCTCCAAAGTTCTAACTGACTTCACTATTGGCCTCTACCCCAATAAAAACTTCTGTCTCTCTCATGGCTTTAGCCTGAAGAACGCTAATAGACCTAAAGCAGCAACAATTGCAGCTCCAGCTGCGACGGTATGATAGGCCGAGGCCCATGCTTCTGACTCAGCATATTCCAAACCTAAACTTGCTTCTGTTCCGTAACCATGCGTTCCTGAGTAGTCTAAGTGCAATCTCAATCCCTACAGAATTCACCAATTCATGTTCCTGAGAAATCAACTGATATGTACAAATACTAAAATGAATGTGGATCATAGGTCCCTTTCCCAATTAATTAACAGCAAGCTTTAAGTTTAGAGGTATCAAAACTTATTTAACTATGTGGTTACACTTGCATTGTTGTGACCTTTTTGTTTAATTAAATTGGAATTTAAACCCCAGCAATACATGTAAGATACATGCATTTTATATTCTACCCTCACTTAGGTTTTGCTATTACATTTTTATATTGCAATCACATAAAAAAAAATAGAAAATAAAGCACTTGTTAGTATTTTGCTCTAAATCTATATTTTCTTCAAAACAAATCAATACCCCCCACAAAATAAATTTCATATAAGACTGGACCAGCAACAGATCCACAGTACCTTCAGACCAGACGTCTTTGCATGGTCGACGGCTGCAGCGAGATCACTATCTGAAGCCAATACAACTTGATCGTGTTCTTCATCTTCATACTGCAAACAAATTGACCAGTTTGCATTAGAAAGAGGAGGAAACATTAACACAACTTTGTCAATATAAATGCAACATCTTGAATCATACCAAAATGTGGGGCAGGTTATTGGGATCGATATCATCGCCAACTCTCTGAATGATGGAAGTTATAACCTCTGACAAGCTCCGAGTATCTGAAGTTGCAAGAAAACACACAAACCACTCAACTGACAATATTTTACTTGGCACATAATTAACTTAAATATAATTTACAAGTACAGATTGCTCGAGATCCATTATTTCTTTATTTTTTTTATTATAGAAGAAAATAAATGTAATCTATGAATGGTAACAATAATGGTTGACATACCACATGTGAATCTATGTAATCTACCCTTCTTATCTTGTAGTTTGAAGGAAAATGTGGTCTGCACGCTTGACGCATTATAAGGAATGGATCTCCCTGTTTCTCCTCCCTCGGAAATCATTTTCAAGGAAATGTCGCTGGCAATGCCATTAATAATGTGTAAGTCCTTTAAAAGTATGGAAATAATTTTTCCCAGAAACGTCAGTGCACATATCTAACCTTTGTGAATCTTCTTCTTCGTCATTTGAAGTTAAGGCCATGGCCGAATCCCAAAACTTTTGTATCATGGAGTTGGCAGTTTCATTGTTAAGATTAGCAGTATTCCCAACCTAATTAATGGAGAAAAATGATACCGTCATTGTAAATGCTTCCCAGTACCCAGGAAAATATGACAGGAAGCTGAAACAAATTAACAGAAGTGGTTTTGGTATTATAATGTATGCCTATTCATAATTAACATGAGAAATGCTCCAAACCCTCATAGTGAATAATATTCATTTGGGAGAAACAGATTAATATTTTCTTCATATCTTAGGAAGTTGCACATTGCAAGCAGAAGGCAAAAGAAATTTCCTGATTTTCTATCATCTACCTACTGGAAATCGGACCTCATTTCCTAAAAGATCTTTTAAATCTCATTTAATTTCCATCAACTTTCAACTTCTAAACACTTTAAATTATTTTTCATGAACTTCTAGTTATTAAGTAGTAAGGATTCAAGAGCTGTTTATTGACAAGAACTTGATTGCAGCAATTAAGAAGTTAAGAGATTAAATTCGGGCAAAAACTTATTGAGAGATCAAATTCACAACATTGACCAATAACTAAGCCTTAATTATTTAGGTTCACATGCCAACTCTCTCTCTTTTAACTCCAAATTCTGGTTTTCAAGAAAATTGGATAAATGAAAATTAGTTAACATCTATTATTCTTTTGTTGCTGGGGAATAATCAAAACAAGATTTCAGATTCTAATATTCCCAATATGCTTGGGCAGATGGGTGAATATAAAAGGTGACAATATGTTTCCAGGTTTAAGACCAAAATGCTGACTGCTGAGACATACATCCTTAACTTGCATACATATTGAGATATTGATATTTATCAGTTCATAGAAAGTATAATTTGAAAACTATTTTTAGCTTAACAACAGCAGAAGTACCAATCAAGGGCTAGATAAGTTTACAATTATTTCATCTAAAAGCATAAACAAAGCCACATACCTGACTAGCTGTGGCCACAGCAGCATGAGTGATATTAATCACATCAACCGTGGCAACAACAATGCCATCTGTTTTCAAAAACCAAAATCAGAAAAATATCAATGAAGGAACCTGTTCCCCATCTCATGCCAGTATATTACCTCTATCAACCACAGGAAGATGCAAGAATTTTCCATTATGCATTATGTGAAGCGCATCAACAATTGGTGTATCAATTATTGCACATTCTGGATTTGCAGTCATGACCTGTAGATTGTGTTGAATATACGTCAGATAAAAGGGAGAAGAAAAGGCAGGAAAAATGTGATCCCAAATAAAACTAGATTAAGATATACCGTCTCAACAAGAGTTGTCGATGCGGAGAGATTTTGTGCAATAACCCGCATCAAGATATCCTTTGAACTGAAATTTGTATGCACAGTACCGTCCATCAAAATCAATCCCACGATACTTAATGACATTAAAAAACTAAAGTCTGTCTGTTTCAAGAATACTTTGTTTTTAATGATTTGCAAAGCACCAAAATTTTACTTACTATTTTTAATGTAAATTTCAAGATTAATAAAAATATAATGTAACACTATTATGAGCCACAAATATATACTCCAAATTAAACATAAACTTGATTTTTCAATGTGGGGGAGGGAGTGGCAATTGTAGAAAAGGTGTGACATTTCATGATTTCAAAATATAAAAAGGAAACGGGTGGCGATGTTCATAGCAACAGACTTACGTAAGGATACCACAAGGTTTGTTATCAATCGTCACAATAGCAGCACTTCCATGAAGTTCAAGCATCTTTTTTGTTGTTGTCAAAACTGTATCTGTTGGTGAAACTGTAACAACCCTGGAAAGTTCGTCTTCTGAATTAACTTTGGATGATAGCTCCGAACACGAAAACTAACTAAAACATATGTGGTTTTTCTTTATCTTAAACAAAAAAAAGGTATTACCTACTTTGAATTCTCAGGAATGATTGTAGACAATGATGGCTTAAATATCTGCTCCCGAAGAGTCTCAATGAATGATGAATTGGATCCTGTACATAGACCAAATTAACATGAAACAAAATTTGGCTGATATGGAAAATGGGAGTCTAACTTAAAACACTGTCTAATGTTGTCCTAATTAGAAATAAGAGAATAAGATGTGCAAAAAGAAATTAATCTACAAACCAGAGGCAGATGCTCCCCAGTGTTTGTCGATACCTTCAACAGCTGCTGCAATTGCCTTTCCTTTCTCAGCTGCCCTTTCCATACGAGCAATGGCATCGTATAAACACTTGGCTATGTCAAGGATAGCAACCACTTCTCCATTCTCCACTACCGGTAAATGTCTGAATTTCCCTGCAAAACATAAATCAGCCTTGTCTTCAGAAGGCACAACAGCATAATGTAACAGGCAAATAGCATATAGCATGAAGTAATGATGAACATTGCGGCATGTATGACCAACCTTGCACCATCTTTTGGAGCGCTTCGACGGCAAGAGTTTCGGTAAGGACGAATACTGGATTCCTTGTCATAACCTTGGAACAAGGTGTGTCTTCAAGATTAACTTCACGCGCAATAACTCTTGTTAATATATCCTTTAACCACAAAAAATAGGATAGCCAGTTATGCATGCTTTTTGTGCAGAAATCCAATTCCATTCCTTTCCATAATTGTCTTTCTTATTAAAGGAATAAAAGGAAGATCGAGTCATACCTTGTCTGTGAGGATTCCACAGAGCAAAGCATTAGAATCAGTTAGTAACAGAGCATCTACTCTGCGAACAGCCATTTGACGACAAGCTTCATAAACCGTTGTTGTTTCAGGCACTGTCAATGCCTTTGAAAGTCGCAATGATTTCACAGTTCGCTCTCCCCTGATCCAATTGGAAGAAGAAACAAAACTATCAGTGCATGCAAATAAAAAATGTTGACAAAGCAAGTGCAGGAAAACATGAAAGTATGTTATAGTGTGGTGTCATAGATTGTTATGTCTACCTTAACAGAACAGATTCAAGAATATTCATTTAGAATGTAATATTAATTAAAGTAATGATGATTTGTTTCCTCATTTTCATATGCATATTTTTCTAAGTATTCACGATAAGATGCTCGCAAAAGAACAGTTAAAGGTTTCCTTCTACGTGTATAATGAACTCATGATCACATCAATTCAATATACTTGTGTGCTCTAGTGAGAATATTAATATACCACCGCCATCATTATCCAAGTATTCAAATTAATAGAATCTTTCAATGTTTATCTTTATCCTGACAGAAATAGAATGCAAAGCAACACTATATAAGGTAGATAAATCCCAACTATATTGACAGACCAAAATTTAACAATAAAAACAACATTAATTTGTTAAAAAGATCAATGTAGAGCCTTTCAATGCAGCTATCACGAAATTGTCAACAACAAAAAAATGTAGCTATCACGAATGGATTTTTTTTTTTTTTAAGATAATCTAATTAAGTGTATTTAAAAACTCGTTCGAACAATAATATTTCTCATTGATAATGGGCGTAATCTCAACAGAATGAATCAACTAGATTAAGCTACAATTATTAGAAATAGACATTTTAAGATTATTCTCTTTGTAAATATGGCAACTCAAAAAATTAAGAACTTACAAATAAAAAAAATGAAAATCATAGAGACATTGAGGATATGAATTCAATTTTGAATTTCATTTTATCAATGGAATTAAATCTGAGTATTGAATATTCAATTCAACACAAAACATTCAAGATCAGTAATTATAAGGGAATGAGGAAGAGAATGTACGTGGTTGTGGGGCGCATAGGATGAAATGGTCTAGGAGGAGGTGAAAACTCAGATGTCTTCTTCCTTGAGCGAGTAGGGCTAGTTGAGAACGAACCACTCTTTCGAGACATTTTGCGTTAACTTTGTTATTGTATACTGTATCTGAATACAAATCAAATGTTAGAGTAATGAAAGCATGCATGATTGAAACAGTTTCAAAAGATTATATGAAACTCACCAAAATGATCGGAGAGTTAATCGGGATTGGGGGAAGGGAAGTGGTCGGGAAAATGATCGGAGAATGGAACCGGTGACCAGCCGGCGAGGAGAGAGAGAGGGAAAGAGATAGAGAGAGAAAGAGGGAAGATTGCATTGTGAGGATGGTTGGAAGAAAAAAGGCGGGACGAAAGGAGAGGAGAACTTGAAGCCGATTCTAATGGCTACAATCACACTGCTGCACGTCACCATTTCTTTCTCGAGTTTACTCTTTTATTTTTTTAATATTTTTTATTGATTTTTTTTTTTACTCGTATCAACAACCTCCAAGTGAACCACGGTTATATACTTACTTATATAAATCATGATAATGTAAAAAAAAATATACATATATAAATCATGATAATGTTATAAGTTTTTAGTTTTAAGGTTTAAGTATACTTTATATTCCAAGCATTTGATGAAATGTTTAAATGAGTTTTTTTTTTTTATGGTGTAGATCTGGAACAATTATCCAATAAATTTGAACACAATGTTAGCTGAAGTCTGTTATAACCGGGGAAAGTCCAACAAGTTGTTCAAAATTTGGGTTGATGTCACATTAAAAGATCTGAAGGATAAACTGGATGAAATCATCCAACAACTCAACCACGGAGACACAAGTCGAAAAACTGACGTTCAGTCGGATGATGCACACAAACAACGATAATGTGAGGAGTATGTTCTCAATATTTGATCAGCACAACATGTTCCTAATTATCGAGATAGATTCTTCATTGCTGAAATTACCTGAAGAAATTCTCAAGAGTTTGATTCGGCCAATTGAAAATGTTTAGGTAGTATTATTATGTTGTTTTGAGCTTGATCATGCTCCTCTGTCAATTGAAACTTGTCAATTGACATAGCAGTAAAATTAAGCTCAAAATAATATATTGAAATGCATTCATGTCTGTTGTCACTCATCTTATATGTTCGTCGCTCTTCATTCTTTTGAATTTTCAAATAGACTACCAAATTTTTACATTAAGAATAAGACACTTCAATGCTAACATTTTCATCAAATTTTCGTAAATTTAATTTAAATTCAATATCATTATGATACAACATCCTTATGGAGAACGTAATTTAATGTAACGCAGCGTTTCGTTTATTGCCCGATTTGAACGAAGATGAAATTAAAACTAAATAAATTTATCGTATTTTAATGTTTTGGAATTGATTTTGCGTACCATTGTACAAAAAAATGTTTTTAAAAATGTAACCAATGATTGAAAATTAAAAAAATGTTTTAAGGTATTGAGAATGATTGAATGAATGTAATTATAACTGATAATGAATATTGCAAAAAATGTGATTGTTAATTTACCTAAAACCAGCACAAGTTAATTCATATTTGGCGCTAACGTGAGTTAACTTAAGTTAATTTTAACGCGACTTAACTCACATCAAGTTGACTCTAGCAAACGTGAATAAATTTTAGGATTATTTTAAACAGTTTTAGGTGGAAATGAGTAAATTTGATTAGGAGAAGAGCAGTTTTCCGCATGTGAAAATGGATACATCTGCACCGACCGTGTTTGGGACCTGTTCTCAATGAAGTACGTAAAAAAAATACTGTATCCGTATCACGAGAGAGTCATCTGAGCCGTTAAATTGAAATCACACCTGACACGTGTCTTATTTCGTGTGTATTATGTTTCCCCAAACGTCTCTCCTACTCCTCCTAAACAGTTCTAGATCCTTCTCCAAAGGCCACACTACTTGTGGAGCTGTGGTCACACACAAATCCTTGCTTTCTCTCGTTCGGTGCTCTGCAAAAGGTTCAGGAAAATGGCTGATTGGGGTCCGGTGATCATAGCGGTGGTGCTGTTTGTGCTGTTGAGTCCAGGACTGTTGTTTCAAATACCGGGTAGAGGCAAGGTGATTGAGTTTGGGAACATGCAAACAAGTGGAGCTTCCATTCTTGTTCATGCCATCATTTACTTTGGACTCATTACTATTTTACTCATTGCTGTTGGTGTTCACATCTACACTGGGTAAATAAATATAATAGTAAATCTTTGTAACATACTGGATGGATGGGGATCTAGATCGATGCATTTTCTTTTACTTGTTTTTATTAATTACCAGTATTTTTTTATGTTCTGTCTTATGTAGTTCGTGTGTTAGTGCAGTGGTTGTTGATACTTTTCCCCCTCCATAAATGAAAGAAATTGATGGTTGTGTTGTGAAGATACGATTTATGATTCTTTTTGCGTTGTGACGTGACTGTGGATTTGCCTTTATTTTACTTGCAAATGTACTTTTTTTTCTAACTTTTTCTTCATCGCACTTGTCAAATGAAATTGAAAAGCAGACAACGAAAAGGTAGGCAGACCCTTTGCTTCTCCAAAATTAATTTTAGTGAGTGTCATGATAATTTATTTTTCAGAAAATAGAAAAGGTCTTGAGCTTACGCGATTAGGGTCCCTCCTTGGCTTGGCATGGACCGTATCAATCAGGATAGTACAGTAGGTAAAACAAACTGATTCTCTTTGTTTTGGCTCAGTGGTGTCATAATCTTGTGTTCCCACTCCCCCATGACATTGCACGGGGGGAGAAGCTGCAACTTCCTTCCTTCTTTCCGGCCCCCATGTGCCGGAGGTGATTCACAAACCCACTAACATGTTGGTGAAGATAACCTGAAAATCATTTTTTTTTTTTTATGATGTTTTAAAAAGTTAAATAGCAATGTAAACTTAATACCATTAGAAGACGTAATCTGTCTCTAATTCCGCTATAGTGTTATAGACGCAAAATTTATAAGTGTTAGGGACACTCGATTTAAAGACCTTATACAATAGTGTCTTTGCCATTGCCATGAGGTATCTTACTAGAAACTCGATAAAAGGTAATAGTGAGCAGAATATGAGATGCGTTAAGCTTCATTTCCTCAAACAAGAGACCAGGGATGTTGACTTGTTCTTGTGAGTGGAGGTTTTGGCGGAGAGTATCTTATTATACCTAGAGCTCCGTCGATAGAGATATTTCTTTCTTGTGGAGATGAGACGAGAAATTACTCGAAACAAGTTGGGGGACGGGGACATGGATAACGCCTCGCCCTATGGGGGAGTTTTTTTGTTTTTTTTTTAATTAACGCAAACAAACTTAATGTATTTCATTTAGGATCTATTGATTGAGTGATAAAAATACGGAAACTAGATAAATATGGAGCAACCTTAGCAAGACTATGAACAACTTCATTGATTTGTTTTTTAATGAATATAACACGAGAGTTCATAACATTTGACGCCAAAATGTGTCTATAATGACCGATAATGTCACCAAAATTCGATAGATACTATCGACGACCATCTTCGAGTCTATCTCAATCTCAATATCAATATCAAACATTTATAAGTCCCTTACCCACTTCAACGTAGTTAGGAGTCCTATTGCTCCACCCATATCAACTTCAAAATAGGGGATACCCACTCAGTTCTTGCTAGGACATTGCTCCTCTCATGGTCTCTAATGAAAATAAGTGCATTGCAGAATGATGTATCTACATTACTGTGCTCCTGATTTTTGGGTATCAATCCATTGATTGGTATTGCACCTTCAATCTTTGAACTTTCTACTTTTATTTTTGGGAAGGGAAAAAAGAGAGAAAAACCCTTAGAGATTAGGTCCGGGGGTTGGTTTCGA